>Ga0116143_10000439_pt1 | contig 57150 bp, 42 predicted proteins | sample AD_UKC034_MetaG_FD_89745 | JGI IMG/M metagenome (GOLD analysis project Ga0116143, IMG submission 89745) | Active sludge microbial communities of municipal wastewater-treating anaerobic digesters from USA - AD_UKC034_MetaG | ecosystem: Engineered > Bioreactor > Anaerobic > Digestate | place: USA... | reverse complement strand
TTCCCGTTGTTACTCGCTCCAATGGAGGATGTAAGTGATCCGCCATTCCGTTATGTATGTAAACAGAATGGAGCAGATATGATGTACACAGAGTTTATTTCAAGCGAGGGACTGATACGTGATGCTGCTAAGAGTGTTCATAAACTTGACATTTTCGAATACGAAAGACCTATAGGCATACAGTTATTTGGCGGTGATATAGGTTCTATGCGCGAAGCAGCACTCATTGCAGAAGCTGCCGGGCCGGATCTTGTTGATATCAACTATGGTTGTCCGGTGAAAGCTGTTGCGTGTAAAGGAGCAGGAGCAGCATTGTTACAGGATATTCCGAAAATGGTTAAGATGACAGAGGAAATCGTTAAGTCAATAAAGCTTCCCGTGACAGTCAAGACCAGATTAGGCTGGGATGATAATACAAAGAATATTGTTGAGGTGGCAGAGCGATTACAAGACATAGGGATAAAAGCCTTGTCGGTGCATGGTCGGACTCGTAAACAAATGTATAAAGGTGCAGCAGATTGGACTCTTATTGGAGAAATTAAAAAGAATCCAAGAATGCAAATTCCCATATTCGGAAACGGTGATGTGGATTCTCCGGAGACCGCAAAACTTATGAAAGAACGGTATCATGTGGACGGTCTGATGATAGGACGAGCAAGCATCGGTTACCCTTGGATATTCAATGAGATCAAACATTTCATAAGAACCGGTGAAAAGTTAAAAGCACCGGGAATTGATGAACGCGTAGACGTATGTCGTATCCATCTGGATAAATCTATTGAATGGAAAGGTCCTCGAGTAGGTATTTTTGAGATGAGAAGACATTACAGTAATTATTTTAAAGGATTGGATCATTTTAAGGATTTTAGGATGAAGTTAGTAACGATAGAATCTATCGACGAAATCCATGAACTTCTTGATGAGATACGAGGCAGGTATAATAAATTGCTGGTAGCTTAATTCATATTGGTAGAATAAGGAATTATCGATATTGTTGTTTGGCAGAATGACATTCATCAGCTTTCTTGGAAAATTATATTAGCAGCAATATATTGTTGTCTGAATGTATTATGAAAGAACGAATCCGAAACAAGGTTGAGGCATGTCAGATCCAATCGCTCAAAAAAAAGAATTACTTCTGAAATGGTGCAATGAAAATTTTGACCTTGAAAGAATTAAGGTCGAAATGGATATTCTTGGATTTGATTCAGAGAAAATAAAGGAGTATCAGGAGGACTATAAAAAGATATTGCGTTCAAAAAGACAGGCAATAGGATTTGCTCTGTTGGTGATCGGTGCGATTACCGGTTTTGTCAGTTGTGTTCTAACACTGACTAATTTATTTCCCGGATTATTTTATTGGATACTTTATGGACTAACTTCGGTAGCATTGCTGATCATTCTGATCGGATTATATTTTGTTTTTGAGTAAGCTACTTGTTTAGCCTTTTAACCAATATTAAATTAGTCTTATAAAAATTTTATGGTTTAAGCGGAGGTCCAACGATCAGCATATCATGTGCTTCAAAAACTTTTTTTATTTCTTCAGAAGATGGAGGATTTTTCCATGACGATGTTACTTTAAAAAACGCTTCCATTTTTCCTGAGGGTAAATATGAGACGATCATTTTTCCTGTTTCGCTTAATTGCACAAAAGCATGAGGTACATTTCTGGGGAGAAATATCGTATCACCCTTTATCAGATTATAGGCTTCTTCACCTACTTGAAATTTATATGTTCCGTCAATTACATAAAACCATTCATCCTGGTTAGGATGAATATGCAGGGGAGGACCACCATTAGGCGTGAGACCGGTTTGTTCGAATACGGCAAGGTCACCTTCCGTGTCTAATGAAGAAATCTTAATATCAAGACGGTTAAGCGTTACACCTTTCATCTCATAGTGTTCCCCAAATCGGGCTTCATCGGATGAAACTTTAAATCCTTTTGTTGTTCTATTTACTGCGATCGTTTTTACTTTAGCCAAAAGCATTGCCGGATACAAGGCTAAAGAGGTAAGGACAAATTTTCTACGAAGCATTATGTAATTATTGGGTGGGGATTAATTTTCATTGAGAACGAATTTTAATTTGTCAGAGCACTGCCATTAAATTCAATCAACTTTAATTATCTTATGAGTTGATGTATTTCTTTCTGTGGTGACAGTTACTACATACACCCCTTTTGCAAGCATTGACAAGTCTATGGATTCTACGTCACCCCTGAAATTGTTTAATGGGTATTGGAGTAAACGATTCCCAACAGTATTATAGATTTCAATTAATTGCAGGGACTCTGCCGGATGTACAAAGTTTACGGAATTAGAAAATAGTGTCGGGAAAACCTGAAGTTGTTCCGGGTTAAAGATGTTTTCGTAACCTGTCCAAAGCGCCTCATCAAAACGAACAACACCATGTGCATCAGTTCCCAACCAAACAATACCATTACTTTCGATAGCTACTGTGTAGACAAGGTCATCCGGCATTGCACTATTTTGAGAATTCCAGAAAAAATAATCAAAGCCAACATTTTTTATCAAACCATAATTGTAAGAACCTATGTAAAAATTCGAAGAGGAATCTTGTAATATTGAGGTAAGGCTATTTGTCGGAATGCTTGAACTCACAGTATTGTAAGCAAACCAGGATCCATTGAAAAAACGGATTAACCCACCTGACGGACATGCCATCCATTTAATTCCACCGACATCGATCAACATGCCCAAAATGAAATTGTCGGGGAAACCATTAATTGCGGCATTCCATGTAGTAAAGGAAGTGTCGATCATTCGCACTAATCCTCCGTTAAATGTACCTATCCATCTGGTAGAGTCATTCTCGGTTTTAATAAGCGTGATATTATTTACAGGAATAGATGAATTAATAATGTTATAGACGGTCCAAGTAGTATCATCAAATCGGTTCAAGCCATTATCGGTAGCGATCCATTTAACATTGAAATCGTCAATCGTAATACTACGGACAAAGTTTGAAGTAATTCCGGAATTTGATGTCGTATAAGAAGTAAAGGTCGTGCCATCAAAAACATTTACACCACCGCTTTGAGTAGAGATCCATGCATTACCATCTACATCAAAGACAACATGTTTAATTGAATTGTCTGTGATGTTAGAAGTCGTGGTGTTATAAACTTCCCAAACAGTGTCATTAAAAATAGCTAAACCATATTCAGTGCAAAACCATTTTCTCTGCAGTGAATCAATTGCTATGTAACGGCACTGGTTGTCGGGCAAGGGAGAATTGAACCGATCATAGGTTGTAAAGATCGGTTGAGAAAAACCCGGCAAGGAAATGCAAAGCTGAAAGCCAATCAGGAGTAGAAGACGCAGCATTTTTTTAACAAATATAGTCTGTTCAACTTAAGCAATCATGATATTGGTCATGTTCACCATTTTAAACAAAAAAGCACCCGATTGTTGAACCGGGTGCTTTTTAAAACTAGAGTTTACTGAACTATTAATTTATGATAATAGTTTTTATTATTTGATAGTACGTGTACACTATACACACCTCTTGACATCGAACTCAGGTCGAAATATTCATTGTATGTGCCGGAGCCTGATGAAATGTTTTTAGAACGAACAACTCTTCCGGTAGCATCAATCAGTTCTAAGGTGATAGCGTTTGCACCTTCCAGGGTAAATGAAACATTCAATGAATTATTTGCAGGATTAGGATAGACCTTTAATGCATTCAGTTTGTTGACATCAGCGATTGAATTTGGAGATGCAACTACAGCAATAGCAGGTGATCGCTGACTAACACATGAGTTTGATGGGAGCACTACTGACCAATCATAGAAGAAGTAATAATATCCATTACCCTGCGATGTTCCTGTGATTGAACAAAAATTATCAATCGTGTATGGAAAAGATAATCCACTTGCATTATTGTTTCTGAACAGTTCGCCTCCGGTTCGGGAAAGTCGATAACCTGTTCCGGGGTTAATGAGAAAATCCAGATCAACGATAGTCATACCTGCATTTACATTTACAAGAGCACTTTGAAGTACCGTACCGGAATTATCGCTAAGCTCTATTGTTCGTGTTCCCGCAGTCTGTGCATATACTTTTACAGAATGTAAAATTAAAGTGTTGTAAACATCAAACTCGAGATACTGGTTTGTAGTTGATGAAGTACCTGAAGAAACTGATGAATCAGCAGGGCCTATCTGGAAACTTAAGCCATTATGCACTTCTTCAGTTTCTGCATAGAAAGTTGTTGTTGTGTTGATAGAAGGTGTAATGAAAGAATTTCCCGTTCCAACAAGGTTGCCACCGACGATTGCATCATACCATTTGATATCACCGGCACCAGAAGCTGATAATAGGGCAGTACCCGGCGTAGGAATGGTATCATTTACTGTATTAGGCATTGCCGGCTGATTGAAGACATATACCTCCACAGAATAAGATTGGCCGACACCGCAAGGAGTGATCAGTTCAACGGAATAAATTCCATTGCTATTCACCGTTGTTGAAGCCGTAGTATCTCCATTGCTCCAGAGATAAGTAGCACCAATAACATTATTGTCGGCTGTAAGTGTAGTGCTTTCACCCTGACACAAATTCAATTTCGAATTGCTTACCTGAACTTTTGCGGTTTGGGTCGCAGGGTTTGGAACTTGCTGAGTAACAGTATAAGGTGCTGCATACACATTGTTAGTTTCATCTGACTCAAGGAAAAAGTTGTTAGGATCAACTTCAGTCACAATCCAGTAATCACCATTGCAAGTTCCAGGAGGAATATCGATCCACATTCCATCCAGCGATGTCCAATAGATATCTAAGTATCCGGATGAAATCCCTTGAACCGAATTTGAACAGCTGTAATTACCTCCTCCAAGTCCGTAGTTTGGAAAATCGCTATTGCTGTTTAAAGAATTTCCTGCTGTATCAAGACAATGATCTGCCCAACCGGAACATGTCCCGTAATCCATCACACAAAATGCAAGCTTTGTTCCATAACCAATCATTGGCCAGTCAAGTGGATTGGTTTTTGTTGAGTCTCTTGTTCTGAGAGTATAATTTCCCCAGTTATCTACATGCATATGACTATGTGTTGGATGATATGTCATAGTACCTGCAGGTCTGTCATAATAAGTCATAGCGTTTCCACTCTTGTGATAGATCCTTTGATTAACAAGAATACCGGGATAAGTAATACCATCCGGACAAATGCTTGGAGCTGTTCCAACAAATGTGTCAGTACCGCAAATAAATACATTTGTTGCATGAATTTCCAATGGACCAAAACCCGGATTTGGGGTAGAGACAGAAACTTTTAATCTACCATTATCAACACCATGACCTGTTTGAGAATATTCAATGACACCATAGGTAGCTCCCAAATCATAAAAAGGGGGATGGCCAACTTGAATATCGGGCAAAAGATCACAATCCGTTTGTCCCGGATCTTTACATTCACAAGCTGTTGCATTGGTAGTCGTACACTGTGCCCAGACAAATACCGGAAATACAAATGCAATCAGTAAAAGGAGTAATTGTTTTTTCATCAGATTGGTTAATGATATAATTTTCCCGAAAGCTACGAAAAGCTACGTACAATACAAGGTTTAAAGTACTGACAGGTAGGGAATTTGCAGGATATTCTGAGTAATGTACAAATCAGCGATAATGGAGAATGTGAATTTCAGGTGGAAATTGAAGGATTGCATTTCTTAGTTAGGCTACTTAACTTTAAAGCCTATAAAATCATTTTAAAAAAAATCACATGAAAAAAATCTTTACTCTCCTGGTATCAATTTTGATTTCTCAATTGACAATAGCTTCTGCATTTACTGATGATGCCGGGGTTTTGTCCATTGACTCCGTTCAGGGAAAATGTCCCGGATCTGTTGATGTCTATGTACAGATAAAAAATTTTGGTACCAACACTATAGATTCTGTATATGTTGACTGGATGGTCAATGGTGTCCCTGAGGCATCTATACATTACCAGATGGCGCTGAATGCCGGAGACTCTGTTTCTGTGTTGCTTGGCAGTTATATCTTATTAGGTTCTGTCACATACGATTTTCATGCCTGGACAAGAGAGCCGAATGGTATAGCTGATAATGATATGACCAATGACAGTACTTTGTTGTCAGGCCTGACAACCGCAATGACCGGGTCTTATACCATTGGAGGTGTGAGTCCTGATTTTGCAAACTTTACTGATGCTGTTGCTGCTCTGGTTGCATCAGGCATTTGCGGACCTGTTGACTTTGCTGTGCGAACGGGTTTGTATACAGAACAAGTGAGCATCCCGGAAATTTCGGGATCATCATTTTCCAACACTATAAGTTTTAGTTCAGAACTGGGCGATAGCGCATCGGTTTTGTTAAGTAACCCTGCCGGTGCTTCTACCCTTGATAATTATACACTACAATTAAACGGAGTTGATCATATCAGCATAATGCGCTTGACAATAGAGCGTTCAGGTACAGGTACAGCTTCTACGGTTATTGAAATTGCTAATGAATCAAATAATGTTTCTTTAATCGGAAACGAGATCAGAGGTGATGCATCAGTTTCCGCATCGAATACCACAGGAACAAAATCAGGAATTTTTTCTCCTTCAACTTCGAATAATAATGACCTTGTTATAAGCGGAAATTATTTTAAAGATAATGCAAATGGAATTTGGGTAAATGGCGACATTGCTTCACATGCGACTGGAATGGTAGTTGAAAATAATATTTTTAATAGTTTTTATGTTGGTGCTTTTTTACTTTATCAATCAGCTCCGCAAATTATAGGCAATACAATTATTCGAAATAACACCGTCTCAACAGTTGATTTTTATGCAATCAGTATCAGGTTCAGTGTAGGACCACTGCAAGTCAACAAGAATAAAATTACATGCTACAATGGAAATTATGGTATTCGATTGAGGGAATGTATAGGTGGTATAGGGACCGAAGGAATTATTGTAAATAATTTTGTGCAAGTTGGCGGTGCCACGATAGCAAGAGGAATTTCCCTTGAAGACGGATCAGCGGATCAAAATGTTTTTAATAACTCTGTAAACAATATTGGTACAAACACAACAACTGGATCAGCATTATTTGTGAGCAGTGCCGGAACATCAGGGATCAGGATAGTGAATAATATTTTCGCCAGCCCGGGAGGTGGGTATGGAATGAATATTGAAGATAATGCACAATTAGGAATCATTCAATCCGACAATAACTGTTTGTATAGTTCAGTAAATACTGCCTATTGGACTGTTCCGCAGTTAAGCTTAGCGGATTTTCAACTTGCTTCAGGACTTGATGCAAATTCAGTCAGCGGAGATCCATTATTTACAAGCGTGAGCGACTTGCATGTAGCAGCAGGGATTTTAGATGCTGCCGGTACACCTTTGGCATTGGTGCAGGAAGATATTGATGGGGATCTCAGAGATCCTTCTACTCCTGATATTGGTGCAGATGAGTTTCTCTTTAATGGTATTTCAAAAACAGCTTACGAAGCATCAATCATTATTTACCCGAATCCGACAAGTGGTCAAATTAAATTACTATTTAGTTCTGATCTTCAGTTGACCGGAGTCATCAATGTGCGTGATCTATCGGGCAGAACGCTTTTGAGCAAAGCATTCGACGAGTATCAAAAAGCAGATCAGATGAGTCTTGACCTTAGTGCTTTACCGCAAGGGTTTTATCTTATCGGCATAGAAACGCAGAACCATTCTATCTATAAAACTCTGGTTAAGAGCAGCAATATCGACTAAGGAAATCTTTTTGTGTTTAAGGGCTGTTAAGAGAATGAAAATTAGCTAAAACGCTTGGTTTTCACTACCTTTGCAGCCCTTAAAACGTTAAAATCAATGATTTCTGTATCCAATTTATCCCTACGCTACGGGAAACGCGTCCTTTTCGATGAAGTGAGTATAAAGTTTGTTCCCGGGAACTGCTATGGAGTAATAGGTGCAAATGGTGCCGGAAAATCTACTTTTCTAAAAATATTATCCGGGGAAACGGACCCTTCAACCGGACAAGTAACTATCAGTCCGGGCGAGAGAATGAGTGTTTTAAAGCAGGATCACTTTGCTTTTGATCAGCACCAGGTTTTACAGACTGTTCTGATGGGAAATAGAAAGCTTTGGGATGTGATGCATGCAAAGGAAGCCATCTATGCAAAGGAGGATTTCACGGAAGCTGATGGAAACAAAGCTGCAGAACTTGAACAGCAATTCGCTGACATGAATGGATGGAATGCAGAAAGTGATGCTGCAAATTTGCTTAGCGATCTGGGAGTGAAGGAACATTACCATCATATGCAGATGGCAGAGTTGAGTGGTAAAGAAAAGGTAAGAGTACTTCTTGCACAAGCACTCTTTGGGAATCCTGATATACTTCTATTGGATGAGCCAACAAATGATCTTGATGTGGAAACGATCACATGGCTTGAGAACTTTTTAGCTGATTTCCAGAATACGGTAATTGTTGTTTCACACGACAGGCATTTCCTGGATACTGTGTGTACTCATGTAGCAGATATCGACTTTGGTAAGATAAATTTATACACGGGAAATTATACATTTTGGTATGAATCCAGTCAGCTTGCATTGCGTCAACGTTCTGATCAAAATAAAAAGGTTGAAGATAAAAGAAAAGAACTTCAGGAATTCGTTGAACGTTTTAGTGCCAATGCTTCAAAATCAAGACAGGCAACGAGTCGGAAAAAGCTGTTAGAGAAATTAGTTGTCGACGAGATTCAGCCTTCAACAAGAAAATATCCTGCAATCATTTTCAAGGCAGAACGCGAATGTGGTGATCAGATACTTTCTGTAGAGAACCTTGCAATGAATTCCCCGGAAGGACAAAATTATTTCTCAGATATTTCATTCACTCTGGTGAAAGGCGATAAGGTTGCTGTGTTGTCAAAAGATCATCAGGCAATAACATCTTTTTTTGAGATATTGATGGGCGAAGAGAAAGCATTCACAGGTGAGTATAAATGGGGAAGCACTATCACCCAGGCTTATTTACCCAATGAGAATGCCAGGTACTTCATGGATGATATTAATCTCATTGATTGGTTGAGGCAATTCTCTATCGATAAGGACGAAACTTATATCCGGGGCTTTCTGGGAAAAATGCTTTTTTCGGGTGAAGAAACATTCAAGAAAGCGAGTGTTTTATCGGGAGGAGAGAAAGTTCGTTGTATGGTATCAAAGATGATGTTGGCTCAGGCCAACTGTCTGATACTGGACGAACCGACCAACCACTTAGATCTGGAATCAATTACTGCTTTTAATAATGCATTAAAGGATTGGAAAAACATTGCACTCTTTACTTCACATGACCATGCATTCATGGAATCTGTGGCAAACCGGATCATAGAACTGACTCCCGGTGGAATTATTGATAAACGAATGTCATTTGATGAGTATATTTCAGATGATTCGGTTTCTCAAGTAAGAGAGAAGATGTATGCTACAGCACAACTTATTTAAGTTTCGTTTTATCAAATAATTTTTTAAACTTTTCGATTTAAGGTAGTAAGAGAACAGAAATTTGAATTACCTGTTCTTGTCAATTATATAACTTTGCAAAGATTTGTTAGTTTGTGTTCAATCGCAAGACTAAATAATGTATTCTACTATTACTTCATTTGACTGGTCTTTTGCAATTGGTGTATAATAAATATGAAATCAATTAATAAATATTTTCATGAATTCAAGATTTGTAATTTTATTTTTAGTCTGTCTTAACTATAATACTTTTGGCCAGATTACTACCTTCGAAAGAAGTTATGATACACTTGGTTGCTATTATTCAAATAGTATCGTTGAATATTTAGATGGTTACGTTCTTTGCGGTAGTAGTTATAACACTGCTTCTGCACAAGATGCCGCAATTGTTCGAATAGATTCGTTAGGAAATGTAATATGGGTAAAACAATATGGCACACCTTCAACTGATGGGGCACTGAAATGCGTCACCACAAGCGATTCATGTCTTTTGATAGTCGGTATCAAAGAAGAGTATTCAACTACAGATGGAAAGCTCTGGATTTTGAAACTCAACCAATTTGGAGATACTCTTTGGACGAAATCGCACAAAATTAACACTGGCAGAACTGTTCCAAAGGATATTCAACCGTGCAAGAGTGGTGGATTCATTATTTCTGGCTTTTGTTCTACTCAAATGAACCCAGATGCAATTGCAATGCTAATAAAGATTGATTCGTATGGCAATCTACTTTGGTCCAAATTCTACAATACACAAACTTTATCTGCTATTCATTCATGTATAGAAATAATAACTGGAGGATATGTCTGCACCGGAGAAGTTGGCGTTTCCTCACAAACGGATATATTTATTACCCGAACCGATTCTCTTGGTGATACGTTGTGGACAAAAACTCTTGGTAACACAAACGTAGACTTTGGTGCATCAGTGATTCAGTCTCAAGATTCAAATATTGTTATCGCAGGTTCAACGTATCATCCTAGCTTAAACAATTGGGATATGGATCTCTATAAACTTTCATTGAATGGTGGAATTATTTGGCACAAAACTCTAGGGGACAATAGAGAGAATTCAGCCCATACAATTTTACAACTTTCAGATGGTAATTACCTCATAGGAGGAACTACAAACACTATTTCAAATGGCTACCAAGGACTCTTAATAAAGGTTGACAGTTTTGGAGATACTTTATGGGTGAGAACATTCGGCACTGTGAATTCTGAGATCGGGTATGATGTTATTGAAAGTTCTGATGGAGGAATTGTTTTCACCGGTAGGAGCGATGTATTCGTACCTAATCCACATACAGCCATGTATTGCATCAAACTAGATAATTTAGGTCAGTTTAATACTCATATTACTGATTTATTAAATGAAGAATTTTATATTCTGTATCCAAATCCTGTTAATGATTTTATTCGTATTACAACCACCAAGCCATCAAGTCGAAGGTTATTCATTACAATCATAGACGGTATTGGAAGAATATGTAAAACTAGCTTATTCATCAATAACACTATGATTGAGTTGGATGTCACTCAATTTTCAAAGGGGATTTACCTCCTTCTCATTCAACAAGACGGAGAAACGATAATAAAAAAGTTTATTAAGCAGTAATTTTTTAAACCATGGATATTTTTCAATAATGTTATTGAGCATTGTTTGGGCATTAATTCGGACCTAATAAGCCTCCAAAGTTCAAATTGGAACTGTTATATTCTAAAAAATCTTACATAAGTAAGGGTTGCATGCAGAACTAAGCTAAATTGGCGGGTTTACAAGTATCTTTTGTATGGCATTTCCGTATTACAAGGCAAAACGGGGAGACCCATAACTCTTGTATTATGTCAAAAAAAGATTTTAGAATTTTCCCTGAACCGGATCCTAAACCTGAAGGAGAAGGAATTAATTCATCTGACATTAAGGATGTTTTCATTGTAGTATATCACGTTGACGGAACCGAAATGATGAGCTTTAGAAAAAGCTATATGGATATTAAAAATGTAAACATTGATGAAATGATTTCATTACATCCTGCAAATAATTTTGTTCCGGTTGAAGAAGTAAATAAAAAAGATCTTAAAAAGAAGTACTTCGATTAATCTAAAAATACTTTAGTAATATTGTTCGAAATCACCCTATAATTGGATAGGGTGATTTTTTTTATTTTATCTTTTTGAAATAGATTACTCAAAACAAATCAAAGCTATTAATATGTCAACCGGAGAAATTTTGTCCGGATTGTCAATGTATTAGCTCGGATTATATTCCTGAACAGGATTGAGTAGTATTTCCATTGGTTTTAATTGGAATTCTACAGTCCCCGGCCTGGTCTTTTAGGATTAATATGGTCAAACTAATAAAAATTTTTCTAATTTTATCAGAAGAACATAGCTTAGCAAATGTTCTCAAGTCGATGTCTCTTCACATATTTATTATATTCCTATGAACAAAATTTACTCCATCCTTTCTTTATCTATTTTATTGATTGCAGGAATTATTTTTACCCATAACAATGCATCAAAGCCACAGAATCTTTCAAAGAAGATCGGCGCAGGTTCAATCTACTCTTCAGAAGGAAGGGCAGAGTGGGAAACCCTTCGATTGTCAGATCCTGAGACAGGAACAATACCGGCCGGTATGAGAGCTAAAGAACTAAGGTTTGCATCTACATTACCTCAATATAATTCAAGTTCATTTGCCAGAGTCGGCGCAGCTTTTTTTCAGCGTGGTCCTTTTAATGTGGGCGGTCGAACAAGATCAATTGCCGTGGATGTGACGAATGAAAATATATTTTTCGCCGGTTCAGTAAATGGTGGACTTTGGAGGTCAGTTGATGCAGGCATGAATTGGACATTGGTAAGTTCACTCAATCAAAATCCGGCTATAACTTCTATCACACAAGACAAGCGTCCCGGTCATACAAATACCTGGTACTACACTACAGGTGAAGGTATAGGTACCAGTGCAAGTGGGGCAGGTGCATTTTATCTGGGGAACGGAGTGTTCAAATCAGTAGACGGAGGGTTGACCTGGAATCTATTGCCGGCTACTTCTACGGGAACGCCACATAGTTTTGATGCTGTTTTTGATATAACATATAAAATTGTAACAGATCAGAGTAATCTTGTTAATGATGTTGTATATCTGGCAACATACGGAGCCATTTTTAGAAGTTCAAATGGTGGTTCAACCTGGCAACTTGAAAAAGGTGGTGTAAGCCCTTATTCTTATACTGCAGATGTTGATGTGACTACTACAGGAGTTGTATATGCAACATTGGATAGTGATGGCTCTCAAAAAGGAATATGGAGAAAGGACCCAACTTTAGGTTGGGCCTCAATTACACCTCCGGGATGGGACACCAGCACAATTGGTCGAGTCGTTATAGGCATTAACCCTTCAAACGAGAATCAAGTTTATTTTCTCGGTGAAACACCTAATACCGGACGAATGACAGTGAACTGGAAGGGCGATCAGGAATGGAATAGCTTGTGGAAGTACACATATTTATCGGGTAATGGGACAGGTGTCGGAGGAAACTGGACAGACCTCTCGGCAAACATTCCTTTTCTGGGAACCCAGTTGGGAAATTTTAATTCTCAGGGTGGATACGATCTTCTTGTTAAGGTTCATCCTACTGATACAAATGTTGTCATTATTGGTGGCACTAATTTATTTAGATCCGCCAGCGGATTTACAGATAGTTTAAGCACAACATCAATAGGGGGTTATGATCCTGTTGGTACAATACCATTTTATGATAATTATCCTAATCATCATCCTGATCAACATGATCTTGTATTCCTTCCATCTACACCCGATAGAGTATATCAATCAAATGATGGGGGAATATTTTTTACAAATGATATTAAAGCCACTCCTGTCGTGTGGCAAGAGTTAAATAATGGGTACACAACTTCGCAATTTTATACGGTTGCATTGGATCATGCAGGCTCGAATGATATAATTGTGGGAGGTACACAAGACAACGGTACATGGTTTACAAACTCCGCTAATCCATTGGTTCCTTGGGTCAATCCCGGATTAGGTGACGGATCACATTGTGCTATTGATGATGGCCATCAAAATTATTATATGTCAAGGCAAGAAGGCCGCATAGGTAAATTTTCTTTAGATGCTTCCGGAAATATTCTTGGACTCCGAAGAATTGATCCGATTGGAGGGTCAGATTATTTATTTATCAATCCATTCATCCTCGACCCTAACAATACGAACAGAATGTATTTAGGAGCTGGAAATAAGATCTGGAGGAACGATAGTTTGAGTTCTATCCCTCTTACAGGGGAATGGGATACAATTTCAACCGGGTGGTTTGTGTTTCCGGATTCCGTTCTCACAGCAGGTGCAAAAGTTTCTTGCCTTGCAGTATCACCAACAGCGCCTCATCGACTATATGTTGGAACGAGTAAACGCTCAATATACAGAGTAGATAATCCTGAAAGTTCTAGTCCTGTTATGACAGAGATTAGTAGTAATTCATTCAATGCAAACAGTTATGTGAGTTGTGTGGCTGTTGATCCAAATGATGCAGATAAATTGATCGCAGTTTTTTCAAACTATGAAATATATAGCATGTATTACACCGTTGATGGTGGAACTGTATGGACAAAAATAGGAGGGAACCTTGAAGCTAATTCGGCAGGAACAGGTAACGGACCTTCTATACGCTGGGCCACCATCGCAGCTACTGCAACCGGAAATGTTTATTTGGTTGGAACGAGTATAGGCTTGTTTGCGACAAATAATTTAAACGGCTTAAGTACTGTATGGACTCACCTCGCACCTAATGAAATTGGAAATATTGTCGTTGATATGATGGACTACAGAAGCATAGACGGCTTATTGGCCATTGCGACGCATGGTGCAGGGATGTTTAGTACTACTATTTCTGATACCTTATTTACTAAGATTCTACCCGTTCCAATTCTTAATTCCTCAGTGGAGGTTTTTCCAAATCCCGTTCGTGAAGAGTTCATTCTCCGTTTCGAAGTGAAGAAGGCGACAAAGATTAATATTAGCCTTTATGATACGCAAGGTAAAAGAGCAATTAATTTGGGAGAAAAATATTTTGACTCCGGAAAGCATGAATACAGAGTTTCTGCAGCAATGTTATCGAAGGGGATTTATTTTTTAAAAATGCAAAGTAGCGGGGAGTTGATTGCCGGAAAGAAAATATTAGTACAATAGTCATGGCACTTTTCAGACCCTGATCAGATGCTGAGTAAAATTATGTTTTTATTAGTTTGGATTATTGTAATATGTTTATTTGCATTTATGATTCGTGTTATATAATTTGTGCATAAATGCTTCTTTATCCTGTACTTTTAAGTGTTCTTGTACTTTATATTATTATATTATTTATATTTTAGTTTCATGACATTCCTCATGTTTTAACTTCATGCATGACCTAAATTAGCGCAATGTAAATCTGTTATTATCAGGTCGAAATTTATGAAAAACATCATTTTAGTATTGTTTGCTTTATTATCTCTACAGGCACACTCCCAGTTTCAATTGAATGGGGAACTCAGGCCAAGGTTGGAAAATAGACATGGCTACCAAACTTTAGCCGACAGTCTTGACAACTCTGCCACCTTTATCAGTCAAAGAACAAGATTATCTGCCTTTTACCAAAAGGACCAGCTTAAAACCGGCATTTCAATTCAAGATGTGCGTACATGGGGTAGCCAGTCGCAGCTCAATGCGACAGATGGTTTATTGTCAATCCATGAAGCCTGGTTCGAATATAAACTGATAAAAAATCTATCCCTTAAGGCCGGACGCCAGGAATTGGTCTATAACGATCACCGTATTTTCGGTAACACGGATTGGGGTAATCAAGGCAGATCGCATGATTTGATGCTTGTAAAGTTTAACGATAGTACCTGGACCGTCCATACGGGATTTGCATTCAATCAGGATAAAGAACAGTTAAATACAACCAGATATACGGTTACAAATAGTTATAAGGCAATGCAGTTTTTATGGATAAATAAGAAAATCAATAAAATCGATGCTAGCTTACTTTTTGTAAATAATGGAATTCAGTCACCATTGACGAAAGCCGGAATTCGCTATAATCAAGTTACCGGTGTTCATCTCGAATATAACACCAATCAAAACAATCTGGTGATCAAGGGATATTATCAGAGTGGTCATGACGGTTCTATCAACCGGAAAAATATAAGTGCATTTTTAGGCGGACTTGAATATAATTATAAAACAAATAAAAATATTTCGCTGGCAATAGGTTTCGAGCATTTATGCGGACAGAGCCAAACTGATACATCGAAATCTTATACTAATATGGTTCACTATTTTACTCCACTTTATGGAACCGGCCACAAGTTCAACGGTTACATGGATTATTTTTATGCAGGAAATTCGCATGGAAATGTTGGATTAAGAGATTTTTACTTGCGATTTAAGTTTCAAAGAGAAAAGTTTTTCATTTTTATTGAACCCCATTATTTTATGTCTGCTGCTAATGTATTGGATAATAAGTATCTAATAGAAACCGGACAGGTAAGATCAATGGAAAAGAACCTTGGAACTGAAATTGATCTTTCAATTGGTTATTCTCCTTCAAAATTGATTAGTTTTAAAGCCGGATATTCTCAGATGTTTGGTACTTCAACATTAGAAACGATCAAGGGGGGAGATAAAGATGAAATTAATAACTGGGCTTATTTTATGATCACTGTTAAGCCGGAGTTTATTGTAAAATAATTTTAAATTAAAAATATGAAAACAAACACACACAGTATGATTATGTCTCTTCGACAGATATGGTTTTTATCAATGGTCGTAATTTTTATTTCATCTTGTAACAATGTTGCTGATAAAAAAGAAAACTATCATGCAGATGACATTATCAATATGAAAGCGGCAGGTGAAATTGAAGCAGAGCTGACTGATGCCCCAAATGTTCCTAAACCACTGGAGTATACATCACCCAAGAAAGTCAAAATTCATTTAGAAGTAATTGAAAGAATTGGAAAAATGGCTGATGGTGTAGATTACACATACTGGACTTTCGGTGGTCAGGTACCGGGAAAGTTCATTCGTATTAAGGCAGGTGATGAAGTTGAATTTCATTTGAGTAATCATCCGGATAATAAAATGCCACACAATATTGATTTGCATGCAGTGACCGGTCCCGGTGGTGGCGCTGCAGCTTCATTGACTGCTCCCGGGCATACTTCGGTTTTTTCTTTCAAAGCTTTAAATGTGGGCTTGTTTATTTACCATTGTGCTACTGCTCCGGTTGGTATGCACATTGCCAATGGAATGTATGGTCTGATATTGGTTGAGCCACCTCAAGGTTTACCCAAAGTCGATAAAGAATTTTATGTTGTTCAGGGAGATTTTTATACACAGGGAAAATTTGGAGAGCAAGGTCTACAGCATTTCGACATGGATAAAGCGTTGCGTGAAGAACCTGATTATGTTGTGTTTAATGGTTCAGTTGGAGCAAATGCAGGTGATAATGCTATGCAAGTAAAAGTTGGGGAAACGGTTCGTTTGTTTGTTGGAAACGGAGGACCAAATTTGACATCAGCATTTCACGTCATTGGTGAAATATTTGATAAAGTACATGTTGAGGGTGGCGACTTGCTGAATTATAATGTACAAACTACAAACATACCTCCGGGTGGATCGAGCATTGTAGAATTCAAGTGTGAAGCACCCGGAACTTTAAATATTGTCGACCATGCTATCTTCCGTACGTTTAATAAAGGAGCTCTTGCACAAATCAAAGTTATTGGTGAAGAAAATAAATTGGTTTATTCAGGAAAGCAAAGAGATGATGTATATTTACCTGAAGGTTCTGCTATTCAGAAAATTCCGGAGGGAGAAGCGCAGCCTGCTATCACTGAAAGACCACTGGCTGAACGATTATCTCTTGGAAAAACACAGTATGAATCAAACTGTGCTGCATGTCACATGAAAGACGGTGTTGGTGTACCGGGAGCATTCCCCCCACTTGTAAATTCTGATTTTTTGAAGAACCGGGTAGACAAAGGCGCCGGAATTATCCTGCATGGTTTGAGTGGTCCAATAACTGTCAATGGAAAAGAATTTAATGGTGTCATGCCGGCCCTACAACTTAGTGATGATGAAGTCGCCAATATTTTAACTTATGTTCGGAATAATTTCTCTAAAATTGATGGTATAGTAAGTGCAGCTGATGTAGCTAAAACCAGAAATGCCGGACATTAGATTTTGATTGAATAAAATTTGATGATACAGACAAAAGTACTTTTATTCACTTACCTATTGCACTCCCTTGTCAGCTTCGGACAAGGGAGTGTAGTTTATAATACACAGCCAAATACACAAATGGCTAAGGTTCCTTCAGGAACGTTTCAGTCATTTTACGAAAAGAAAGAATCGGGTAATCTAGTTTCAGTAGGTGAGTTTTATTTGGATATTTATCCGGTCACAAATGAGCAATTCTTGGAATTTTTAAAGCAGAATCCGAAGTGGCGCCGGTCATCAGTAAGTAAACTTTTTGTGGATACAAATTACCTCAAACATTGGAAAGGGGACCTGGAAATTGGGACGACTCAAAATCCAAATGCTCCGGTGGTAAATGTTTCGTGGTTTGCTGCTAATGCCTATTGTCGGTGGAAAGGAAAACGTTTGCCGACAACATCTGAATGGGAGTATGCCGCAATACAAGATATTAAATCAAAGGAAAAGAATGATACGACCAAAGTTATTGATGTAATTTTGTCTTGGTATTCTAAACCCTCCATGAAAGTGATTCCAAATGTCGGCACTACATTTCATAATATGTTTGGCATATCTGATTTGCATGGATTAGTTTGGGAATGGACTTCTGATTTTAACAGTTATGTAGCAGGTGGTGATTCAAGAAGTAGTGATGAGATTGAACGAAATTTATTTTGTGCTTCAGGGTCTTTCGGTACTGTAAATAAGGAGGACTATGCAGCATATATGCGTTATGGATTTCGCGGAAGCCTTCAGGGAAAGTATTGCTTACAGAATCTTGGATTTCGTGGAGCAATGGATATTAAATAAAATATGCAGATGAAAAATTATATAAAGCTAGTTCTACTGCTTATAGTTCTTCTTTTCAATGGTTGTAAGAATAATAATGATGAGCATAAAGAATGTTGTAAACCAACAGATTTATCGGAGGAATTGGGTAAGAACTCCGATGTAGAGTCCTTGTATTTAATAGAGGGTTCATGGCTGAATGAGGAAGGTGTGCCATTTGAACTCGAGGGTTTGAAAGGTAAAGTGCAAGTCGTTTCAATGATATTTTCTCATTGTGAATATGCTTGTCCGAGGCTTATTGCCGACATGCAACAAATCGAAGAAAAAATTCCATCTGACAAGAGAGATCAGGTAAACTTCTTATTGGTTTCATTTGATGTTGAAAGGGATACTCCACAGAGACTCAAAGAATTTAAAACAATGGAAAATCTTGGGGATAATTATACATTTCTTCACGGGAATGAGGCGGAGGTTAGAATGCTTTCGGTATTGTTAAACATTAAGTATGAGAAACAATCTGATGGGAACTTTGCTCACTCTAATATCATAACAGTCCTTGATCAAAATGGTGTGATCAGAAATCAGATAGAAGGTCTGGGTGCAGATCCTAAACCCATATTGAATACAATAAGTTCTTTAGTAAAGTAAAAATTTACTCATCCATTAACCTTTCCAGGAACCCGGAAAATTCCCGAACATGTTTTTCATATAGTGTTCCGCTTGCGGGTCCATTGAAGCCGGTATGTATTTTTCTCACCATTCCTTTTTTGTCAATAACAATGGTGGTTGGATAAGCAGCAATGCGACTTAACATTGGAAGCGTTTTGATGGCTTCCTCTTTGCTGGCGTTTCCTGCATAGAGAATAGGATATTCAATACTCAGGCGCTCTTTAATTCTATGAATATTTCTGGCGATACGTACCGGGTCATCAGTCTTTTCAAAATCTAAAGCAATAATTTTGAACTTGTCAGCAGAATATTTTTTTGATAGCTCTACATAAAAAATTGTTTCGTCTAAACAATTTGAACACCATGTTCCCATAAGCTGGACAATAACTACTTTATTCAGGTATTCAGGGTCTTTCAAAGAAATATTTTTCCCTTTCTCATCTGCAAGAGAAAATGCCAGTGTTTTGAAAGATGGTTTTAGAAAAACCATAGATTCAGGATCTATTAGTTCTGCTTCACTGTCTCTATGAGCAGTCCAGTTGTCGTGCCAATGAGATCCGGAAAAGAAATTACCCCGAAGGCTTCCGTCATCTTGTACGATGGCATCAAATAAATATGCATGAGAAGCATCAAAGGCAGAAAGCCGAAGTGTTGCGCCACCCATTTCACCTTCTAAAAACCTATAGTCACCTGTTGGAGTCAGAAATGTCCCGGTCACTCTGTTTCCTTCCTGTTCGAATAAAGCGACACTCAATTTGTTTTCCCCTTCTTCTTTATCCCATCGGACGAGCCAGCGTCCGCTGAGGTTATGTGAGGTCCTTTCAGGGCGATCAGAAAATCTCCAACCCATGCCCTGTATTGCGAGGAAGGGAATTGTTGTTTTTGTGATTCTGGTATGATTTATATAATATCCATCTAATCTGTTTTCAGACAGTTTACAGCGGATCTCTGTTTCATAAACCGGCATTTTTAAAAAAAGTGAATCACCAATATATGAAAGCTCATCTATTCTGATTCGTTCTTCGCCATTGATTATCGTGGGTATACCTTCTTTCACTTCAAAGACAAATGGTAGGGGAGTGGTGTCATTTAACTGTAACTCAGCATGCCAATAACCTTCCTGAAGTTTTTGTTGTGCAACAGAATTTGTCGAAAATATCAGGAACATGTATAACAGCAACTTTCTCATTCATTAAATGTATGAAAATTATCGCATTGTTATGAACGTTTAAGTTTAGATGCAAATTGAATCTTGTGAATGAATCATAAATAGGAATACACTGTCAAATTAAAATCAACAGAATTTAGTTTTATTCACCAAACTTTGTTCAACATAATAGAGTGGCTGAGCAGGTTGAATATAATATTCCGGTTCTTTCTGATAATTTCTTATAACGTAAAATAAAAACGCTGATACCATCTTGCCGGTTTGTTTTTCAAAATGATTCAGAAAAACGATCAGGAAAGAAAGTACCAGCGCTTTGTTAAGCAGATGAATCTATTTAGACATCAAATTTTATTCCTTGCGCCAATGGCAATTCTGTACTATAGTTTATAGTGTTTGTCTGTCTGCGCATATATATCTTCCAGGCATCGCTGCCACTCTCTCTTCCTCCACCGGTTTCTTTTTCTCCTCCAAATGCCCCGCCAATCTCAGCACCACTTGTTCCGATGTTAACGTTTGCGATTCCACAGTCACTTCCTTCATGAGAAAGAAAGCGCTCTGTCTCAAGTATGTTACGGCTAAATATTGCAGAAGAGAGTCCTTGTGGTACACCATTATGCAATTCCATAGCTTCCTCCATGGTTTTGTATTTCATGATATAGAGTAATGGAGCAAATGTTTCATCACAAACAATATCAAGATTCTTTGTCACTTCGGCAATACATGGTTTTACATAGCAACCGCTTTCGTAACCCTCTCCAGTCAAAACCTCGCCACCGTAAATAATTTTACCATTCTCTTTTTTCACACGGTCGATGGCGTTGGTGAAATCCTTCACAGCACCTTTGTCAATCAAGGGTCCAACTAAAGTTTTCTCATTTAAAGGATGTCCTATACGAATATGTTCGTAAGCTTTGAGAAGTTTTGTTTTAAAGTTATCATAGACAGACTCATGAATGATCAGGCGACGAGTAGATGTGCACCTTTGTCCTGCCGTTCCCACTGATCCAAAAACCACTGCGCGTAAGGCCATTTCCAGGTCAGCATTCTCGGTGATGATAATTGCATTATTTCCACCAAGCTCAAGCAGACTTCTGCCAAGTCTTTCTCCTACTATTGCACCTACCCTTTTCCCGACACGTGTTGATCCGGTAGCAGAAATGAGTGGCACTCTTTTATCGGAAAGAAAATTATCACCAATATATTTCGAACCACCTGCCAATAGATTAACTACACCTTCAGGGACTTCGTTTTTCTTTAAAACATCTGAAATAATATTGTGTACTGCAATAGCACAAAGCATGACCTTTGAGCTAGGCTTCCATACAACCACATCTCCACATACCATCGCTAGCATTGCGTTCCATGACCACACAGCTACCGGGAAGTTAAAAGCAGAAATTACTCCGACAATCCCTAAGGGATGGTACTGTTCATACATACGGTGTTTAAATCGTTCGCTATGCATTGTGAAACCATGCAACTGACGACTCAATCCAACTGCAAAGTCACAGATGTCGATCATTTCCTGAACTTCTCCCAAACCTTCCTGGTAAATTTTCCCCATCTCATAGGCAACTAATTTTCCGAGAGGTTCTTTATAAGCACGAAGCTGATCACCAATCTGACGGACGACTTCGCCTCTCTTAGGTGCAGGAATCATTCGCCATGTTTTGAATGCCTCCTCAGATTTCTTTATGACATTTTCATAATCCTGTTCTGTTGCCTGTTTTATTTTACCTATCAGAGCTCCATCCGCAGGAGAATAAGATTCAATGATCTCTCCTTGCGTGTCTATCCATTTGGTACCTGTTGAGGCACCCGGGTTTATTTCTTTTATTCCAAGAGTTTTAAGGACTTCGGCGATGCCGTACTCATTTGCAATTAATGTCTCGCTTTTCATATGTATAAATTTAATGCTGCAAAGGTACGGAAAATGAGGAGATTTTATACTTTGCAGGTGCAGCTTCCCAAGTAGAAATCTATTCGATGATAATAAAGGACTTTAATATAAAAGATTCCAAAGAAAAGTGGGGCCTTTATGCCATTTATATCCTTGGGTTTGCATTAATATTACCTTATACTCTTTATTATTGTGACAACCCTGATTCCTGGCAATATATCAGCCTTGCTGAAAAAATTTCAAAAGGCTATTTTTATCTGTCTATCAATGCTTTTTGGAGCCCATTAATCACTTGGCTAATTGCCATCCCAATTTTTCTTGGGTGCAATGCGATCATATCTTTTAAAATTATTCAGTTATTAATTGGATTTTTTGCAATTGATGCCTGGTTAAAATTATCCCGGAAGCTAGTATTAGATAATTGGTGGAGGAGGATAGTTTGCATTGCCATCATTCCTTATGTGCTCAGCTTTTCCATTTTAAACTTAACACCTGATCTCTTATTTCTTACTCTGACAAATTATTGCCTCAATTTGATTTTGAAAAATCACGGGCGCCAGGAATTGAAATCCCATGTTTTTCTCGCATTCATAGGTGTGCTGCTTTATTTAACAAAGGCATTTGGATTTCCACTGTTCATCGCCTTAATTTTGTTGAACATGATTTTTACCTATTTCAAAAGTAAAAATCTTCTAACTTTAAAAGGGCCACTCATTTCAATTGTAGTTTTTATTTGCCTTTCTTCTTTTTGGATAATTCCATTGAGTATAAAGAACAATCATTTTACGATCAGTGAGGTGGCAAAATTTAATATGACAAGGGAAGTAGCCCCTCTTCCCGGAAACATTGTACGACTGCCCATTTTGAACGGGCCATTACTTTCCCCTCCTGACCATTTTGCATTGAGTGCCTGGGAGTCTCCCGGTAACGCGATAAAACTTACACCTATTCAGCCATTCGGATCAGATGCAGATTTTTCATATTACCTACAAATAGTCAAGCGAAATTTATTAAGCATTTGGTACTATGATTTTAAAAATCAGTCAGGAGTTTTTTTTCTTATCAGCCTTCTCTTGTATACATTTTTTAAACCAAAATCATCAAGGATCATTGATTGGAAGTTTATATTTTTAGTTTCGGTGATTCTATTATTTTATATTGGTTACGGGCTCATTCTCGTTCATACACGCTATGTTTGGTTTTGCACATGGTTGATGATTCTCCTCACTGTTCGCTTGTGGGAAGGGATTTTAGTCAACAAGCTTTTTCAAAACAGACTTTGGAAAGTCGCGGTAATATTGCTCATTGTGCTTGCAGTAAAACGTCCGGTTAAAGAAATTCTATTCTCAAAAGATTTTGATGTACCGGTATTATGGATTGGGAAGGGAATAACACACCCTTTTGAAACAATGAGAATTACTTATTTACACGAAACACATCTTATAAAGACAATTAAGAAACTAAAATTAGTTCCCGGAGTTCATGGTAAACTCGCTTCGCTTAATTCATTGAAGCCTTCAAGAGATATATACTCTTCGTCTTGTTTTATTACACATGAATTGAACTCAAAGTACTTTGGTCCCCTTGACCAAAACCTTAGTGTTGAAGAGATGAAATTGCAACTGATGAAATATGAGATCAGATATTTTATTGTGTGGAATCATGACAACTGGCGTGCATCGAATGAAGAATGGGTGCGACCCGTTTATTTTAATCCGGATTTGGGTTTAACCATTTATGGACTTTTCTAAGATGTGATTTTGATCGGGGAGTTCCTGATTCACCTTTTGGATGGCCAACTGCCAGACATTCAACAATATAAAGCAAATGTCAGGACTTTTTCAGTAAAATGAGGCGTTTAATTATTCCTATAAATTGTAAGAATAGGCCTGAATTCAACAAATCCTATTTCAGTAAAGGTCGTTTATCAAACTGTCAGGAAAATACTCTTTTCCTCATTGCTATTATTCATGACATCAAGACGTACCCGTAAAAGTCAATCAAAAATGAAATTGCGTATTCGTAACCGACTGCAATTACGAACTCATATTATTGTGGGTTCCATTATCATAGTTCTAACAACAGTATTTTCTGCTATGTTCTTTTTAGGAGATACAGAGAACGCCAGAGCATCTTCTTCAGGTGATTACAGAACAAGACAGTCTGGAAACTGGAATGGCTCCAGCACCTGGGAAAAATTCAATGGTTGGTATTGGGCAAATACTTCTCAAAGTCCTGACGAGGATAATAATGCTATTTCAATTCTTAGCGGACATACTGTAACATTAACTTCAGGAGAAAGCGTTGATGAGCTGACAATCGAAGCAGGTGGAACTTTAATTGCAAACAATGGAGATTTAAAAATTGAGAATGGACCGGGTGTTGACATCACCGTGCATGGGACCCTCACTCTGAACACAAAAATAAAGTTGGAAAAGAATAGCAGTATGGCTATTTATGGAACAGTAAATGAAAATTCCGATAAGTTTGATTTGAAGGATCACACGGACATTTATGTGTATAGTGGAGGGACCGTAGTTTATAACGGAGGAAACCTTGAAGACAATTCAGGCGATTGGCATTTTTATAATGGCTCTACATTTATGCATAATCGAAATGGAGAAAAGATTGTAAAAGCATTCTGGGCAGCAAATTCAACTTGTCTTATTGCCGGGACTACAAACTCCTTCCCCGGAAATCTGAATCAGACTTTTGGAAATTTTACGATCAACACTCCCGCCCTAAGCTCCAACAAAGAATTGGGATCAGAACTCGATGACATTAAAGGAAATTTCACCGTAATATCAACAGGCACGGGATCTGTTACATTGTCGAAAAATTCCAACAAGACAATTGAAATTGGAGGGAACTACATTCATCAAGGTGGAACTCTGTATATCACTGAGAAGGGCGATGGCAACCTTGATATAACAGGTGACATGATAGTGTCTTCCGGATTAGTTGCAACCAGCAACGATGACGATGGTGGTCCGACTATAAATATAGATGGAAACTTGACTATTAGTTCCGGCGTCCTTGACTTGAGTCAGTATTCCGGTTCGCATAGTAACAAGGGAAACGGAACAGTAAATTTGAAAGGAGATCTGAATATAACCGGAGGTCAATTAAAGGAAACGGCAAGTGGTGCAGGTAATGGCATTTTAAACTTTATCGGCAACTCTGAACAAAATTTTGTCAACACCGGAAGCATTTCAAATACGATCAATGCGGAGGTGAAGAATGGAGCAATATTGAATATGTCTACTTATTCGTTTACCGGCTCAGGTAGCTTTACAGTTGCGAGCGGAGCGACTCTTAGGATTGGCTCTCCCAATGGAATTACTGCTTCCGGTGCAAGCGGAAATGTACAGGTGACAGGTACAAGGTCTTTTTCAACGAATGCTTCCTATGAATATGTCGGATCGAGTACTCAGGTTACAGGAAATGGACTACCTTCAACAGTTGCAAACATTACAGTTGATAATTCTTCAGGGCTTACACTTTCAGGTAGTATCAGCTCAAAAGGAGAAGTCGCACTAACAAATGGTGTTGTTACTACCGGATCTAATTCTTTAATTGTTGGGACATCAATATTAAATAAAGGAAGTATAACAAGAACAAATGGATGGGTGAATGGAAATTTATCAAGGTGGATCCCATTATTGGCTACAGGTTCATTTGTGTTTCCTGTTGGGGTAAGTAGTTATAATGAATATACTGCAACATATTCTGTTTTACCTACTGCAGGAGGACTAATGACTGTTAAGTTTGTTCAGAGTAATCCGATGCAAAATGGTTTGCCTTTATTAGAGTCTAATTCATATAAGGTTAATACTATCGGTACCAGAGGTTATTGGACAGTATCATCTTCTTTAGGCTTAGTTGGAGGTGTGTATTCCATTTCGGTATTAGGTTCGGGATTCACCGGGATTTCTGATGTTTCAAATGTTCGCATTTTGTCACGTCTCGGAACTAGCCTGCCATGGACTTTATTGGGGTCGCATACCAATGCTACAGGTTCAATATCTAATGTACGTGCTACCCGTATCGGGCTTGGGCTTCCAACGCAAATCACAATCGGATGGGGTTATGATGCATTGCCCATAGAACTTATTGTTTTTGATGCAAAAGTAAATGGAGACAAAGTGGACCTGAGCTGGTCTACGGCTGCCGAAATAAATAACGACTATTTCACATTGGAACGTTCAGATGATGGAAGAAACTATGATAATATTGGTATAGTCAGAGGATCAGGAAACACAACGACACGACGTGATTATACTTTCACAGATGATTCACCATTGAATGGTGAGTCGTATTATCGACTTCGTCAGACTGACTATGACGGGAAGTTTGAGATCTTTGATCCAAAACATATTTCAATAAAGAAAAATATACTTGAAGATTCAAAGCTCACAATTTGGCCAAATCCCTTTTCAGACAGATTTGAAGTGGAAATGGAGGCGGAAGAAAGCGGAGAGTTGAGCATATCAATAATTGGCATGGATGGCCGTGCAATAAAGACAGAAAGTATGTTGATGAATGCTCCCGGAATTCGCTGGTCATTCAATGATGGAAATAATTTGTTGCCGGGAACATATATTCTTCGTCTGCAATTAAACGAAGAGGTGCTTAGCAGAAAAATTGTTAAGCGTTAAATTATAGCTAGTGTTAGAGGTGAAAAAAGATCCGGAATTGGTTTAATAATTCCGGATCTTTCTTTTGTTAACTATTGTTTTCAATAATACAACTGCAAACCTTTACATAGCCTGATTGAGCAATCATTATTTTATCCCCAACTTTACTGAACGACTATCGGTTTCGACTTAGTCACTTCTTTTACAGAAGAAATAATATGATCTGAGATTCCGGGAAAGTTACTGGCAATGATCTCATCAACATCATTTGAATTTGAAGGAAAGTTTACAACAGCTACATCCCCAAAAACCTGCTTACCGGTTCGATCAAACACGGAATAGTGGACCTTTAATTCTCGCTGGTAGATCTTCAATGCCAGATCAAGACAATCTGCAAAGTTTGTTTTTATATCCAGCTCATTAAGAAAAATAAAATAGTCAGAACGGTATTTTGTTGCCAGGTCAGATAGCAGATGTTGATCATAAAAGTCTACATTGATATAGGTTTTGTCTATAGTTTTTTTCGTGGGAGTTTCTGCTTTAAAGATTTTTTTCTTCCAGTGCATGCTATCCTTTTTCGAATTAGCTTTGAGTGGAAACACAGTATCCTCGCCGAATGCTAAAGAATTATAAATTAGTTCAAGATCGCGATCGTCGCTTTCTACAAAATCCTGATCCGGAATTTTAACTTCATATTCCATCACAAGTTTGGTGTTCAAATTTTTCAGAAGCCCTAAGCGTAATTGATTTCTTACCTCCTGTTGATTCATTTCCGAGTAACGCGCCAGATCATTATCGGCATCTGATAGATGCATCATTGGCTTGTAAGGCACGATAAGAAAAGAAAGTTGTCTCTGCTCAGGAATTATCGAAAGCGAATCTTCCTCTCCTGCAAAAGCAGGAGATGTTATCACTGAAAGGGAGATCAGGAAAAAAAATCCGAGAAATAATTGGGTGCGTGGTTTGGTTTTCATATTCAGACATACGTGTCGGGATAAAAAATGTTTATGTCGTCACAGATTTATTATCCACATTATTCATAAAAAAAACGGATGGTTTTCGTAGCCATCCGCTTTTTAAAAATTGAGTTAATTTAATCTGTCTGATCAATTTATAATATGTTTCCAGATATCATTACCGATGGTGAAGACCATTAAGGATAATAAAATGACCATACCGGCAACTTGTGCCCTTTCCAGAAATTTATCACTTAATTTTCGACGTGTTACAGCCTCAATCGTGAGAAATAATACATGACCTCCATCGAGTGCGGGTATCGGTAAGATATTCATAAAAGCCAAAACCATTGATAGTAGTCCGGTAATTGTCCAGAAGCGCTTCCAGTCCCAGACTCCACCATAAATTGTAGCAATCCCTATTGGTCCTTGTAATGACTCAGTCGCTTTTTCTTTTCCTATAATTATTTGTTTTAAGCCCTTCATGTTGGAAGTGATCGCTTCCATAGCATCTGATGCTCCAAAGCTGATCGATGACCCGATTGTATAGGGCGTCCTTGGATAGTCTCCCAGATCACTATGGTGTATTATTCCGATTATACCGGAATCGCCAACTACAGGTTGTAGATCTAAATTTTTATTTCCTCTTTTTATTTCAAGAGTTATGGGTTTAGATTTATTTTCCAAAACGATGCTACGAAAACCATCCATTGAAAAAGTTCTTACTCCGTTTACAGCATAGATACGATCTCCCTTTAATAATCCTGCAGATTCAGCCGCTTTTCCGGGGATTACACTATCCACATAAAGGTTTGCCCTGTACGTACCTATAAAATTTCCTCTGCCTGCCTCGATAGCCTGTCTGTAGAAGTCCGGTGGAATAACTACATCAAGTGTGCGACCTTTTCTTTCTACCGTTAGTGTTGAACCAAAAATTACTCGGGATGAAAGTAAGTCCTCAAATCTATCAAAGCTTTTTCCGTCAATAGCTATTATTTTATCTCCGCTTTCAAGCCCTACCTGCTTGCCAAGATCAAAAGCATATATTCCATCCGTGACAGACTTGTTTGATAAATATTCTGAGTCATAATTATACAATACCATCGCATAGATAATAACTCCCAGAATGACATTCATAACAACACCTGCAATCATAACTACGAGTCGTTGCCATGCCGGCTTAGATCTAAATTCCCAATCCTGAGCAGGTTGTTTCATCTGTTCTTTGTCCATGCTCTCATCGATCATTCCCGAGATTTTTACATAACCTCCTAATGGCAGCCAACCAATACCATATTCAGTTTCGCCACGACGAAAAGAAAAAAACTTGAAGCCCCAGGCATCAAAAAACAAGTAGAATTTCTCCACGCGAATTCCAAATGCTCTTGCAGCCAGATAATGACCTAATTCGTGTAAAGTAACAAGTATTGCCAATCCCAGAATTAGCTGGGCAGCCATGATTAGTCCTGACATGTGTAAGTGGTTCTTGGGTAATTGTTTCTAACGTAACAAATGCTGAATTGTTCTTAATTGCAAAGGTAATAAAAAGACTGCAGCAGCATTTTATGCTGATATGGAATAATCGGGAGTGGAATTTTTCAAATAATCTTGAAATTGCGCAGCATTTTTAGAAAAATGCTAGAATCAGGCAGTCTTATCAGGGTTTTCTGATAGTGATAGCTTCGGTGCTGATCGTATTGCTAACATGACCTGCTCTGTCCACAATATATAGTGAAAATGAAGCATTTTGCTGACTCGCCCCGTTCGTAATCCCCAGTCCACCTAATTCAATATCCAAATAGCCTTTTATTGGAATGGATGATCCATCCGGTGCCAACTGTTTAATTCTGTATGATGAGGTAATACCAATCCGATTATCTGTGACAAAGCAGTTTTTTACAGTAGGACTATTTTCACCAAGATCTCCATCCCCATCAGTATAATAAATTCGAATAACAACAGCATCTGTGTATTCATTGGCAACAGTCGGACTAATACTTTCCATCTCAATAGATGGAACAATATCTAATGGCTCAACGTCTTTCTTACAGGAGAAAACAGAAAGACAAATTATCAAGAATAAAATGTTATTCATAAAAAGACGGCTTGTGCTGACTTTGCCGGATTTCTTCATGAAAATATTTTCTTTCTTCCTACTGTACATAAAATGCATAAAGAGTTTTATAATAATCCATTGAACCGTTTCTTGGGAATTCGGAATCCGTTGTGTGATGACCGTCATTCACATAGATCCTGAAATACACAGTTGTGCCGGACACCCAAGAGTTGACAGGAATATACACAAGCCAAATACCGGAAAAATAGAAGTAAGCTGATACGGTTGTAGCTGCAGAGAAATCGTTTTTATCCAGTGATAATTTAATTTTTTTAACTGTGAAATTGGCAGGATCAGTAGCCGTGCTGCCATCAGCCGTATCGGTGGCTACAATAGCAATGAGCATTTTTGTTCCCTGATTTACTACAAATGGATTTACCGGGAAATTATTAAGTCTGTTTGTGTCCAGGCGTATATTAAAATCTGCTGAATCAACAGCGACATATCCAATAATATTAGGAGGTAAATTGGGTTTTATTGCAATGTTGCCATTCATGTCTTTGCAACCGCCATTGATCCAATTTTTAACATGGTTGATTTCCGAGGCACTTAAACGGGTTGCATTAGACGGCATGTATTCTGTGGTACTCGTTGTTAATCTCTCAACCAGCCATGAGTCATCTACATTGTTCGGAATAACCCTATGCGAATATATTTTCACAGAATCCAAAGTCAACTTATTGACCGGTTGATAAACTAACGTTGCATAGCTGGATTCAATGGTGCGGAAGTCAGGCTCAAAAGTACCATCGTGACAACCCGGGTTTGCGCATTTTGGAAAGAAGATGTTTTTGTGTAAGCCCGTAATAGTATTTGGGTCAGGTTCGGGAAAAGACTGTCCGGGGGTCGAATAATCAACCTCGTCGTATGGATTTTCAGGAACATCCTCTTTAGTACATGATACAAGCATAAATGCAAGTACTGAACAGAAAAGGAATAATGATCTTATGATAGATTTCTTGTTCATACAAATGCAGCCTGAAGGTCACAGGTTGACCATGGTTTCAATCCAAATCTGCCGGAGATGACAGATTCAAATCCTAACAGATCAGCAATAGCCGGTACAATTTCAGTACTTTCTCCCATTACTGAATTGATTACCTGACCCTGATGCACTACTGATGGCGGTCCAACTATCAGACAAAAAATTTCTCTTGCCATTTGAAGGCTCGGGTCACCATTGAAGTTAGGATCATTTGGAGCAGTGTGATCAAGTGCGCTGCGTCCGAAGGCATCAACTGAAGTGTTCGATTGAAAGTTTCTTCCATGTTCCGGTGCAATAATCAGAACAGTATCGTCTGCCATGCCCGGTGTAGATTGAATTGTCTTCCACAGTTGCGCGACGGCAAAATCAGCTTTTCGTAGATTATTCGCATAGCCGGTATAATTAAAATGGCAAATATCTACATCCTGCATATTGACGACAAGTAACTCGGGTTTAAATGTCCTGATTACTTCTTCAGCAAAGAGAATGTTATACATATCATTATTCATCACAGACAGCCCGGCGCCCCATGAATTCAGCCATGATGCATTTTGCGCATTAGAAAACAGTGTGCTGATGAATTGTTGTAATAAAGCACTATCTGCTTCTGTATTAATGACCCCTGCTGATCCGTCTGCGTAAGAATGATTGAACATTCCATTAACAAACTGCCGCATATTTTTTGAGATAGCCTCTTCATTGCTGCTAAAATTTCTCGGATTGCCAAGCACGTCAAATCCTTGCGGACTGATCAGTGATGTTGGAGCAATAAAATTAGCACCATACAAGGCGCCGTATCCTGAAGCATTTGAATAATTCAAGGCCGGGTATGGTCCCAGAGTGTTTGCAATCCACCAGGAATTCATAGCACTCTGTTGTGGACTGTTGTGCTTTCTGTAGTATTCGAAAATAGTTGGTTTGCTTGGGTGTTCACGGATATTTAAGTCAACATCAACATAATTTCCGGTAAGAGCAACTGTGTGCCCGTTATAATGTCCGGTTGGACCTGATGAGTATCGAAATTCCTTGAATAGGGTACCAAAGTTTTGAAGTCTTGAAGAAAGTGGTGATACAGGGAGGGCCTCCATCCCACCTGCAATGTCAGGAGAAATACTTGCTCCGCCGTTAAATATATTCGTCATCAGGTTGCCGTCGTTCATATGTACGGACTCCAGATTCCTAACTCCTCCGGCATAAAGACAAAAAACTACATGGTTCACCTTGCGCATACCGGTTGCGGCAAACAGTCTGCCCGATGGTAATAGGTATGGTGCAGCAAAAGCTCCTGCTGTTGCAAGCGCTGATTTCTTTATAAAGTCGCGACGCTTCATTTCTATGCCGGGTTTCAATTAGTAAAAACGATATTCATCAGATGTCATCAAACTATAATAGACAGTTAGTGGACCTGCAACCGTACTGCTTCGTATCATACTCAGCCATTGATATTTTTCAAACTCTGTAGCTTCTCTGTTGAAGAATTTTTTATAGGAATTGTTAATGAATAATATGGTATCTCCGTTTACAGAAGGTGTAGACGGAATGATAGCCGTTGAATCATTCAGAAAATTCCGAATGATACGATCTTCGATTACTCTAAGATCCCCAAAAGAGGAGTAAGCGATACTTAAGTTTACCAGTCTTGCCTGTGAAATTTCAGTACCAAATAAATCCGCATAGGCAATCGAAATAAATTCAGTCGTTGATTTCTGATTATTCTTATTTCCTCCACCTTGAGTGACGGATACCGGATCTACCTCATACTCGACTTCCTTTTCCGTGTTACACGAAAAAAAGAGACAGGTCAAGGTAAGTATGAGCAATACTTTTTTCATTCTATTCCTATAAATTCGTTGGAGGATAAAATATCTTTTTGAACAAGTGTATAGTCCGACGTGTTAGCATACTTATATGTCCCTGAACTCATTTCTTGTGTGCTAGGCACTCTGTTTAAGTATTTTTGATACAAAAAAACTACCTGTGCTTCATAATAATTATTGCAATGAGTAATAATATCTAAAAAATCATCTTTGGAAAGTCCGGCTTCAAGAAAAAGTACAGAGTTGTTTCCATCAACCATTGATACTCCTCCATTTTGCTCGGCTATCGTTGGGTTTCTGTTAAGTAGATTTTGAAATGCGCTGATTACAAAATTCGCGGATCCCATATTAATCTGATCATAAATATAGTTGTTGCACATCCGCCTGTGTAATTCATCAAGGCCTATGCTGCCATTGGTGAATTCCGGAAAAGCGTTTTGTAGTGCAGTCAATCGGTCAATTTCATATTGAAGGACGGCAAACAAATATAAATTTGTCGAATCCTGCATGAGAGCATTAAAGATGGTAATCCATGTAGTAAAATCTGCCGTATCGGCATTGTTCAATAAGTTGATTTTATTTTGCAGATAAACCTGAGGTTTATAGGAGGCATCACCAAATACTCCGCTCAAAAACTGTGCTTTTGAAACACTATCAAGACCGGCTCCTTGTAACAGGCTGACTGAATTTGAAAATTCAGTAGCATTTGGCTCCCTTCCAAGTGTCAGGATATATGTTCTCGTTACATAGTTTTCAATCGTAACTATTTCGACAGTTCTGTCGGGCGGAGCAATATTGTCCGGGATTGTTTCCAGTTCTGTTTTTGTGCAAGACAAACAAAACAATGCGGTGCAAAAAATTAGAAGAGTAAATCGCATGTACATGTAACGGTAAATCTACTGATAGATTTTTAAATTTCTCAAAATTATTTCGTTTTTTATCAATAGATACATGGCTGATTAATGCCAATTGAAAGGGGTTTTAGCTTTGTTTTTAAACATGCGGAATACTCTATAGTATAAAACTAAAAATGCCGGCTATATGCCGGCATTTTTTAATTGAGCTGTTTCTTAGTCAAAAAGACGATGCTCTGTCGTTTAACGAACAATAAACTTGCGGTTAAATTGATCGTCGCCTGAAACGATATTACAAACATAAACACCCGGACTCAAAGATGAGATGTCAAGCATCACACGCTGATTGCCATTAACATTTCTTTCAGCCGACTGAACAAGTTGTCCTTGTAAGCTAAAAATATCAAAGCGGGTTTTATGATTTTTGTTTTCAAGAGAAAGGTCTACGAAAATACGGCCATCTGCCGGAGAAGGATAAAACTCTCCAACAAAATTTGAAGAAGCTTCATTGCTAATCCCTGCGGTGGCAGTAGTTGATACGATGGCACGGATCATAGGGTCTTGAGTTTCACGGTAGCGGAAAATCGACCACCCGCCAAGAATTTCGTATGACCTGTTGGAAATAGGAAGAGTATTGTCGGTTCCTAAGCTGATGTTTTCAGCCTGCATTCTCCACTCAATGAATATAGAACCACTATCTATTCGAATAGGTGTCGGCAGTGTAATGGTGTTCCATGCTTCAGGATATAACATAAGTGAAGGATCGAAGTAACTGGAGTCAAGCAAATTGCCCGGACCATTATTTAATCCTGTGTTATCATACATCAGTGAATAAAATCCTGTAGGGAGTGTGTTTGCTACAATGTAGAATTCAAGCTTGCGTACAAAACACGGGTAGAATGGTGGAACAATTTCAACACCTACACCTGAATTACCGCCACTCCATGAAATACCGGTTCCTAATGGTGCAGATACAGGTCCTGTATAACCAAGTGAAATATCTACTAAAGACGTATCGACAACAACAAGCTCTGAAAGCTTCTCATTATTAGAGATTGTAACATCGCCTGTTAACTGAGTCTGAGTTCTAAAGGAGTAAGTTCCGGCAGTAGTTGGATTGAATACTGTGGTAGCCGTTAAATCTTGAGTTTCTCCGGCAAGAAGTGTGTCTGTCATAATGTTTTCCTGGATGACAATTCCACCAAAATCATTGATAATACGCAGGTTTACATTGAAAGGCGGTACGGTATCATTTCCTGTGTTTTTTACCTGTGATGACATAATAAAAGGGTCGCCATCTTTATTTAAAAAGAGTGCTCCACTTTCTGGGTTGTCATTGTAGGATGCAGAAGCATCCATGATACTTAACAGGATAGTAGGAGGATAGTAAAATTTGATAGCAGTATTTGCTACAGGATAAATACTTGTTGAATGCTGAAGTCCAATAGCACCGGTATTGTTTTCTATTCCAATAGTGACAAAGTCTGTTGTAGCAGCCGAAGCTCCTGACTGGATCATATACTGAAATGTAATTGAACTATCCACACTTGTAAGGATCATCTGAAAAGTGTTCAATCCGGTGTATGGTGTTATTGTATTGTTAAACCAGAATGGAACATTGATATAGGATACAATCAGCGAATCGGTATTATTGCTCCATATCCAACACTCAGCATTGTTTCCTGTTCCAAGGAAGTTTAAGTCGCTCATCATTGCAGCAATGTAATCGTGTGGCTGTGCTGATGATGGAATTGTCGGGAACGGTGATGATATGTTTCCATTACTGAAAATAATGTATCCGTTAGAACCAACTTTAAATTGGTTTACGGTATACCAGTAGTAAGGAAAATCAAAGCCAATCGGGAAAAACGATGGCGATGTATTGTCATCTGTCAATCCGGTAACCAGCTCCGCATCCGGAAGGGTGGTAATGTCAATCCAGTTATACACCGGTCCTTGAGGGTGATTACTGTCACGCCATGTGTATCCAAAACCATCAGGACCACCCGACTGAGCGAAGGTGCTGATTGTGAAGAGTGATACAATAAATAGAGGTAGAAGTTTTTTCATAGTTTTTGCTTTCTTAATCGGTTAAACACAGCCCAATATCCGTAAAATCCGCATGTCAAACAAATTCAAAATGTCATTTTTTAATAAAAAAAGGCTGTAAAATATGTTTAAAGAAGCTGAAGGCTATTTTGAAAATCAAGACGAAGGTCTTCATGAAGACTTTCAACTGCTGCATGTATTTTTTTGCACTGTTGATTATAGAGATTCATCAACACTAAACTTTCCTTGAAAGCCAGTCCGGATCCCTTTAATAAAAGACAATAGTGAATTAAAAGCTCCGCTTCAACAGCTTTTGAAGCAACAAAACGTATGTGCTTATTTGTTATCCGTAAAATTTTCCTTAGAGTCTTTTTGGCAAAGTAGAGGTTGGATTGATTAATCTCTTTAAAACTTAATTCCATTTCTTCCTTCACACGATTCATGTAGTCTGCTTCGTTTCCGGAATCAAAAAGTAAATAGCTTAGTAATTCTTTGTTTTCTTTTTTATGTTTGGCAAGACGAAGGCAAAAGTCTACCAGCTTCTTTTTTTCTTCTTCAAGAAGTGAAGTTTTTATTTCATGAATACTTTCTGCTTTCAAATTTTTTTTGTTTAAATTTAACAAGACTAAAGGTAATTTTTCATAAGCCCGATTAAAGATATTGCTTTTAATCCAAAATGGGCAGATGAAATACATCTGGAATTATCCGGAGAAAAAAGTGTAGCAAAATTTACTCTATTTCATATTGTAAGGAACACCGGTGAGCAATTCTGTCAAACAAATTTTTATATCGAACTACGGACGCATTAAGAATACTCCCAGACTAACATTTGTTCCGACCAGACTATAGTCTGAAGACTCGACAATTCCGTCTCCGGTTAAATCAAAAAGAGAATAGCCGCTTATAAATAAAAGAAGGGCATTTTCTTCAAGCGAATAATCAAGTGTGTCAATTATCCCATCCTGAACTCCGGCAGTTAGTCCGTTATAAATATCACCACTGTAAAGACAAAATTCTCCGTCCATATTGGCAAGGTTGCCACCATAAGCTTTACTTGCACTGGTAGTAAAGTCATAATTTATAGTTAAGGAATTGAAGCTCACAGGTGCTGTACTCCATGTTTCTAATGAATTACGATGTTTAACAACAATGAAATATGAGTTGTTGATTACCGAAGGCGGAAACACAAAACTGCCCGCCCCATCGACTGCAAGAACAGATCGTACACTGTGAGAAATTCCATATGGACTAATTGGTTCAGCTAATTCAACCGTTATCGTATCACAGATTCCGGGATTAGAAATAGGGTCTGCGACAGCCACCATAGTTTGATTGCCAATATAAAAGCCTTGAATAAAGGTTTTCAGGTTTAATGTAACATCCTGACAATTTGAAACAAGAACAGTCGCAGTATCAGTATTAAAACAGTCGACTGTTGCAAAATATGTTCCACTGCTGTTTACATTGATCGCCTGTGTGGTTGCTCCTGTATTCCAATGGTAATGATTAGCTGCCGGTGCCGTCAGCAAAACAGAATCTCCCTGACAAAATGTAAGAGGTCCACTCGCTGTGATCATTGGAGATCCTGTTGTTCCACTAAGCGTTATATCATCCACCCTAAATTGAGTGGTATTATTGCTATGCCTGAATTGTATACTTAGAGAAGCAGATTGAGGAATAGTTCCACTAACAGTCCGGTAATGCCATGTAGCTGTTCCGCTTCCCGTATTCAACAAAGCAGGTTGGAGAGGGGTAAAATCAATGCCGTTAACACTTATTTCAACTATCAAATCGCTGCCATCAGATGCAATCTGGTTTTTGTGCATCCCATGAGACAACTGAAGATTTGTATATCCGATTGTGTTTATTCCTGAGATCGTAAATATTCTTCCCGGTGCAGTAAAGAATACATTGGCACCACCGGAAGCTCCGGAATATCCGGAGGATGCACTAGTAACTCTGACATCGCCGGTTCCGGACATAGTGTAATTGTCGTTGTCAAATCCATCAGCAGCCTCATGACCGGCAATCGACGTTGTTCCTGAAACGGTGCCCATACTCTCATAAAAAACCACTCCGTTGACCGGAGCAGTGATAAAAGACACCTGAACCGTATTTGATGAAGAGCTGCATCCTCCTGCTATTGTAACTTCTACCGAATAGCTTCCGGTATCATGAACGATGATATTTTGACTCGTCGAACCATTTGACCATAAATATGAAATGCCGGCACTCGCAGTCAAAGTAGTTGAGTCGCCATCACACATCAGAATTGGCCCTGCAGGCGAAATACTGGCAGTCGTTGAACTCGTAACAGAAATAGGAACTGAAAATAAAGTATCGTTTCCGTGATTGGCATCATTTGCCTGAGTAGTGTAACACTTGAAAGAATAAGTGCCTGCTACACTCATGTCAAGAGTAGAAGCAAAATTTATTGTCATGACAGCTCCGGCATTGATTGATCCTGAAGTAAGGCTTTCTGTAAAAACCTGAGTCCCGCTGGATGGTGTTGATACTTGTAATGTGATATCAAGATTCGATGTAGAGAAGTCAACCATCAATGATCCGAAATTTTTAACCATTACGGCCATTGTCTGATTCCCGTTTGAACACATAGGACTTTGTGGATCTAACAGAGCTGTTACACCAAAATCAGTTGGTGTTGAGCCTAAATTATATTCGATGGTGAATTGAGACATCACCGGCAAATGATCGGATCCATAGTGTAATGCATTTGCAATCGCGGGAGAAACAGAAGAATTAGATGGGTTATTGATCGAATCATTATAAAGATCACCATCATTACCATATGGAATTTGACTGTTTGGCACAAACTCCATTCCTCCCGGATCATTGATTGCCTGAGAGAATAAAATGAGATCAAAACGATCGTCCAAGCCACCGGTGGAACCTCCGCCAAATGCCCGCACTCTGGGTGACTGTGTATGATGACTTCGGTACGCAAACTGATTCCATGTTCCGGGCATTGAGATTGGGTCTATAAAATGCCCTTCATTTGGACCACTGACCTGAAGTAATTTTTGATAAGCAGACTCTGTGGAATTATAAATGTTGAAGTCGCCACAAACGATGAAATTAGTTCCCGCCGGTAATAGATTAGTAACCTTTCTTAAGCTATCAATTTCTCTTGCACGTTGGGCCTCATTACTTGAACCACTGCTAGCTTTAAGGTGAAGAGAATAGATTCTCAAAGTATCTCCGGAAAGAGTGTGTACTAATTTGAATTCATTAATATCTCTTAATTCTGTTTGAATGGCGGTATTAGAAGGAGAGTGAAATTTATCGGTCTTGAAAAATATCCCATTGTCTGTATCATATCCATTTATAAATGGGCCTGCAGAATAGATGCTATTAGTAGCGTTGAGCACATTTGACAATAAGCCGTCTATCCCCGTTTGAGAGTTTATCTCTTGAACTACTATTATATCAGCATTCAATGAATTAAAGATCGTCCTGTAGTGTGGATGTCTCGCCGTGGTGTCAGCAGAATAAGAACCTCCTGCTGCAGGATAATTCAGCAGGTTGTAATTAATAAAATGAATTGTATCAATTATTTGACTACTGGCTGAAAGGCTGAATAAACATAAACTGAATGTGAGAAAAAAAATAATTCTTCTGCACAACACTAAGGTTTTAGGTTTTACATCACGGATAATGTGATGCAAACAGAAGAAATCATTCATATTCTTAATTTGATTTTTAAGGCGCAGTACCTGTAAAATGGCGCTTTCAGCGTCATACGAAGATATTAAAATTCTAAAATATGCAGGATATTATTGGTGAATAGGCCACTTTGGTCGGTTAAATGCAGGACCGGGTATAAAATTGTAGCTTTTCTGTCCGTATAAATTCCGAGCCATGTACCCGGAAGCCTCCAAATGATGGCCACAACCCACTAATTTTGAAATTTGAAAATTCTCTGCGGGCTTCAAACCGGCAGTAATTCTTTGGCAATCGCACGTGTTTCCTTATCTGTCAAAACATAATCCTGATAAAGCGGATTATTGATGAAGGAAACTTTTTGCATGCAGGATGCAATCATATCACTCATTTCCAAAAATCCTATGCGTTCGTTTAAAAATGCTTCAACTGCTATTTCATTTGCTGCATTCAAGATACATGGCATGTTTCCTCCCTTATTCATAGCTTCAATTGCCAATCCAAGATTTCGGAATGTGTCAACATCTGCTTTTTCGAAGCTCAGATTCGGGAAGTTTAAAAAGTCGAATCTTGGGAAATCCGCTTTCAATCTCTTTGGGTATCCAAGTGCATATTGTATAGGTAACTTCATGTCAGGCAATCCCATTTGAGCCTTCATCGACCCGTCTTCAAATTGCACGATACTATGAATGATACTTTGCGGATGAATGATGACATCTATTTTATCGGGATGCAGTCCAAACAACCATCTTGCCTCGATCATTTCAAGCCCTTTGTTCATGAGACTTGCAGAGTCGATCGTGATCTTGGCTCCCATAGACCAATTAGGGTGTTTGAGTGCCTGGCTCTTATCTACCGTAGCCAGATAGTTTTTATCTCTGCCACGAAAAGGTCCACCCGAAGCAGTGAGATAGATTTTCTCAATTTTATTTTCCCACTCTCCTGCCATACACTGGAAGATGGCTGAATGTTCTGAATCAACAGGGTATATATTGACAGCATGTTCACGCGCAAGCCTGGTGACAAGCTCTCCTGCTACAACGAGTGTTTCTTTATTGGCTAGGGCTATATGTTTCCCGGCACGTATTGCATTAAGTGTTGGCTCTAATCCTGCATAACCAACCATAGCTGTTAGAACAAGATCTATGTCATCCATTCTTACAACCTGACCCAGCGCTTCTTCTCCCGCAAAAACTTTTATGGGTAGAGAACCAAGTGCATCTCTGACATAGGTTAATTTTTTTTCGTCACCGATCACTATAGTATTTGGTAAAAACTCTTTTGCCTGTGAAATGAGTATGTCTGCATTGTTGAAAGTACTCAAAACCTCAACCTCAAAATGTGAGCTTTGTTGGCGCACAACATCGAGAGCCTGAGTACCTATAGAACCTGCGCTGCCAAGTATTGCTAAACGTTTTTTTTCTGACATCCTTTATTTTCTTTCTGACGATCTTTCCGGGCCTTATATCGCTTAAGAAACTACAAGCGAGACAAGTGTATCTGCGATTTCCCGGGTATTCGAAAGCCTTGGCACTTTGTTTTGACCACCCAGCTTTCCTTTTGATTTCATATAGTTGATAAAAGTATTTTTTTCCAGTACACGTAATTTTAACGGCTGTAAAACATGCCCCTTAATTAAATCTCTGTAATAAATATTTTGCTTTTGCATACTCTGATCAAGCCTTTCCTCAAATTTAGATAAGTCATCAGGCTGTCGATGAAACTCAATAAACCATTCATGATAAGGCAATCCTACTTCCGGGCTGACCTTGGGCGCTACAGTAAATTCAACGATCTCTGCGTGCTGTTCGGAGGCTGCTTCCATAAGAGCTTTTTCAACCTCTTCAGCTATCACATGTTCTCCAAATGCAGAGATGAAATGCTTGATTCGACCTGTAATAATAATTTTAAAAGGATCCTTCGAAACAAATTTGATCGTGTCTCCTAAATTGTATCCCCATAGTCCGGCATTCGTATTCAATATAATCACATAGTTTACTCCCAACTCGACATCTTTAATAGAAATCCTTGTCGGGTTAGGATCAAAAAACTCAGCTGCCGGAATAAACTCGTAAAATATTCCGGTATCTAATAAAAGGAGTAATGAATTTTCCTTTTGGGAATTCTGATAGGCAATAAAGCCTTCACTGGTTGGGTATAATTCTATCGAATCAATTTTTTTACCGATGCTTTGTTCGAGTTTGTTTCGATATGGTTCAAAGTTCACACCACCATAAACAAACAAACTAAAGTTTGGGAAAATATCCTTGATCTTTTTACCGGTCTTCTCCGTTAACTTGTCGAAATACATTTGAACCCATGGTGGTATTCCACTGATGAAACTCATGTCTTCTCTTAGAGTCTCCTCTGCTATTGCTTCGATCTTTTCTTCCCACTCTTCTATACAATTAGTTTTGAGTGTCGGCAATTGATTTCTCCTTAGGTATGCCGGCACATGATGATTTACTATCCCTGATAGCCTTCCAATGGGTATGCTTTTTGTTAAATCTAATTCAGGACTTCCTGAGATAAAGATCAGTTTGCCTTTTAAAAAATCAGCATTGCCACCTTCATGGATGTAGCTTAATAAAGCATTGCGTGTGGAATTGATGTGATTCGGAATTGACTCTTTTGTAATTGGGATGTATTTCACTCCTGAAGTGGTACCGGAAGTTTTTGAAAGATATAAGGGCTTTCCTTTCCAAAGTACATTCTCCTCGGCACTCATCATCCGGTCTATATAAGGCTTGAAACCCTCGTAATCTCTTATCGGTACATGTTTCTTAAAGTCATCGTAGGTTTTGACAGATCGAAACCGATGTTCAGTTCCGAATGCTGTATCCCGCGCATTTTTTATCAGATATTGAAAAACGCGCTCTTGAGTTTCGACAGGCCTATTGCTCCAGGCCAGAGTCCTTTTGTGAACTCTGGCAGCAAAAGCAATACTTAGAATTGTCAAAAGGCCCATACTGCTTGTTGGATATATTGATCGGATGCAGGCTGCAATTTACTAGTTAAATTGCAAATGTTTGTGTTTGGGTATGCTTCATGGTTGAATTGCTTCAAATTCCAGGGGAGCCACACAGAATCATTTCTCCTTTTTTAATGGCATAAATTAAAATGAAACATATTTCTGAGGATCCACGGCAGTACCATTGAACCAGAGTTCAAAATGCAAATGTGGACCACTGCTTAACTCACCTGAGTTGCCAATGACGGCTATTACTTCACCTGCTTTTACAAAATCACCAACCTTTTTCAGGAGCGCTGAGTTATGTTTATACCAGGAGAAAAGGTTGTTTGAATGTTGGATACCGATTACCCAACCGGTTTCAGATGTAAAATTGGCCAGAAGAACCGTACCGTCAAGAGTAGCCTTGATAACCTCATCCGGTTTTGAAACGATATCTGTTCCATAATGTCTGGTAACAGGATCAAATCGATTCGTGACAGTTCCTTTCAGGGGTGGAAAAAAGAGAAAACTTTTTATCGAATTAACAAGTGATCCATTGTCACTCACAGCCAGAGAATATTGATCCTGCGACTCAATTTCTTGACGCAGTAAGCTGTCTTCCTGTGATTTGCGCAACTTATGTATAGTGTCATATTTGACAATGCCATTAGATGAAATTCCGGAGGTGTCCATACCGGCAGTTCCATCGATCACATTCCGTATATTAGCTATATAAAGATCTCGTGCTGCCAGAGCTTTTTCCATTGAATCGGTTCTCAAAACCAGGTTAAAGACCCTCCTCTGAGTTTTTAAGTCTGCATATCCCGGAATATACTCCCTTAATGGTGTGAAAGCAATTAAGAAGGTTGTCAATATAACCAGAAGTATCACTCCCAGGCCGGCCGCGACAAAGACCTTCAAAGGTCTGAGGTTAAAGGAAGCCTTCTCTTCATAGGTTTCGTCGTTCATCACCACAAGGCGATACCTGCTTTTAAGCCTTCGAAACCACTTTCTGTTATTTTTGTTAGCCATCATTCAAATCTTTTCAAACCTACGTCAATTCGCATTCAAACACAAAAGTTAGGAGAATTTCCGGGAATTAGGCCTCCGTTCCTGCTAGAATAGTCTTATCTTGCGAACGTTTCAAAAATAAAATTGCAGAATTAGAGTTATTGAACAATTGATGATTTCATTCCGTTTTCTGCGTCGGATAATAGCTTCCGGCTCCTTCCTTATCTTATTTTCTTTACTCTGGTCTTCGTGTTCGAATACAAAAGATACCTGGGTGAACAGAAGATTTCATAACCTTTCCGCACATTATAATGGTTACTATAATGCCGGCTTGAAGGTACAGGACGGCGTCGATCGACTTGCAGCCTCACATGAAAACAAGTACGATCGAACTCTGTCAGTTTTTCAATATGCTAATTCCGAAAAATCCAAGGCTATTTACCCCCAGATGGATGATGCCATGAAACGTTTGGGAACAGTTATCCAAAGACATACCATTCTGGATAAACGAGGAAACGAAAAGCCGGATTCCGAGAAGTGGATAGATTATAACTGGCTTTTGTACGGACAGGCACTTTTTTATAAGCATCAATACTTTGAAGCCATTGAAGCTTTTCAATATGTTGAAGTAACATACAAAAAATCCCCAACACGTCATCTTGGTTCCATGTGGCTGGCTAAATGTTATCTGCAGCTAACCATGCTTCGTGAAGCAGAAAACAAACTGGACTACCTGCGAAATCAGAAGGATTTTCCTAAAAAGAAGATTTGGGAATTAGCAGCCGTGAATGCAGACTTTTATCTCCAAACGAAAAATTTCGATAAAACTATCGATCACCTTGAAATAGCATACAAGGAAGCTCCAAAAAGAACTGACAGGATTCGTTTTATGTTCATCCTTGCTCAGCTTTATCAACAGAAAGAGGAGTATCAGAAAGCATTTGACTTGTATACTCAAGTAATAAAGAAGAACCCTCCTTATGAAATGGATTTTAATGCCAGAATCAATAGGGCCCGATGCTCTGATGGAGGAGGCAAGGGCGGGGAGATGGTGAGGAGGGAATTAACCAAAATGGAAAAGGATCCAAAGAATCTTGAATACCTTGACCAGATATATTTTGCACTGGCAGGACTCGCAGAAAAAGAAGGCAATGAGCCTGAAGAAATGAGATTGCTGAATAAGTCAATTCAGTCAAGTGTAGGAAATCAAAATCAGAAAGCGATTTCTTATTTGGCCCTTGCCAAAATTTATTTCGCCAGACCTGATTATAAAAATGCACAACTGTACTATGATAGTTGTATCACTAATCTCAGCAATGATCATCCTGATTATACCGAAACGCTTACCATCAGGAACAGCCTCACTCGATTAGTGAAATATCTTAAGACCATTGAAGTTGAAGATAGCCTGCAGGCACTTAGTAAAATGACGCCCGAACAGCTCAATACACTCATCAATGATAAACTGCGACAAGATTCTTTGGCCCTTGCAGAACAAAAAAAGTTGGATGCAGAGCAGCAGGTAAATACAATTTTTAGTCCGGCTAATTCAAAGGAAATTAATACTTTCAACAGAGCCTCAGGGTCTAACTGGTACTTTTATAATCCTCAGGCCATTAGTTTTGGCTTCAATGAGTTTGAAAAGAAATGGGGAAAAAGAAAGCTGGAAGACAACTGGAGACGTAGTAGCAAAGCCACTGTCTTGGCAACCGGTTTTGAACAGGAAGGAACCGATACCTCAACGACTGTTGAGGTTGAAATAAAGGATCCGGTTCTTGCTGCACAAAAGAAGAGGGGGGATATGTTAAAAGGAGTTCCTCAAACACCTGAAGACATTGAAAAATCCACAACAAAAATAATCGATGCATATTATAATGCAGCAATGATATACAGGGAGCAGCTCAACGACCTAAAAGCCTCCGCTGAAATGTTTGAAACACTTCTTCAAAAGTATCCTGGCAACAGATTTGAAGTCCAGTCATATTATCAGCTATACCGTATTTACAATCAAGATGGAAATTCCGCTAAAGCAAACGTGTACAAAAATCTGATTCTTACAAAGTACGCCGACACCGAATATGCTGAGATCATAAGAAACCCAAATTATGCTCAGGATCTTGCAGGAAAAAGATCCAGTCTTGAGATCTTCTACGAAGAGACATATCACAAATATTTAAGCGGAGATTACATAACTGTTATGCAGCGCAAGGCTCAGGCTGATGTTAAATTTCCACTGAATCCCCTGACACCTAAATTCGATATGCTTAAAACTTTAGCCGTTGGTAGAACTCAACCAATCGCAATGTTTGAAGCCTCATTACTTGACATCGTTCGGAACTATTCAAATGATCCGGTAAAAGATGAAGCCCAGATAATATTGGATTATATCCGTGGAATGAAAGGCGCTTCAACTGATTCCGGCTCTGGTGCTACAACATCTGTTATACCTCTACCCCCGGCTACTGATTCATTATCAAATATCAAATTGTACAACTACTTGCCTGATACCATGCATTATGTAATCATAATTTTTCAGGCAGTAGGTGGAGAAGTTGACGGGCTTAAGCTCAAAACGAAGCTGTCAGATTTTAATGGTAAATATTACGGAACCAATAACTATAATATCTCGGACCTGATGTTTGACCACAGAAAGAAGGTGGTTATCGTAAAATCCTTTAAGAATAAAAAAGAGGCACTTGAGTACAACAAACACATTTATAATCATGACGAGATTTATGGCAACATTAATCCTAATGCTTATGAACAGTTTGTTATCTCAATTAATAATTTTCCTACGCTCCTGAGAGAAAAGAATACAAATGAATACGACGAATTTTATCGACCTTTTTATCGATAAACAGGTTTTTCCGTATTTTTTTGATATTCAGAGACTTTCTTTAAAAAAATTTTGTGGCCTTGTTTTACCTGTAAGGAATCAACGGCTTTTTCAACAAGAAGGCATAGAAAATAGTGTACTTTTAGCCTAAAATACAAGCTTTGAAAACTCCTTGTTAATATAGACTAACAAAACTTGTTACTAACTATTTAAACTCCTGGTTTACAAGACTTTGTTTCTTGAATGAAGGCCTGATAACTTGGCTTTGCATCGCATAAATATTGTGTTAACTTTGTAAACCTTTTTAAAAAACCTAGAGAATTCAGAGGGGATTGTCTTTAATTTTTCAACAGGAAATAACATGTTCAATAACAAAGAAAAAAAGAACGCCGGTGTTCCCGGAAAAAGTTCTGAAAACACAACCGCTTCGATCAATTTAATTGGTGCCGGAACAGTAATCGAAGGTGATGTACGTTCAAATGGTGACATTCGAATTGACGGAACCGTTCATGGGAAAGTCGTTTCAAAAGCAAAAGTCGTTGTTGGATCAACAGGAACGGTTGATGGAGACGTAACTTGCCAAAACTCTGATCTGTCCGGAACAGTAAAAGGTAAGATGAGTGTTTCTGATCTTTTGTTTCTAAAATCTTCCGCAAAGATTATTGGCGACATTGTTACCGGAAAACTCGTTGTTGAAGTAGGTGCAACATTTACCGGATCTTGTAACATGGGACCTGTCATTAAGGATATCAAGTATGTCGACAAGCCCGCAGAAAACGCCAAAGAGAAAACAGCCTGATTTTTCCTACATGCGCTATGCATCGATGGGTACACAAATGCTCATCATCATAGGTCTGGGAGTTTTTGGTGGTTATTATTTAGACAAGTACCTGGAATTGAAAATCCCTGTTTTTACTCTCACGCTGAGTTTATTGTCAGTTGGCATTGCTATTTATCTAAGCATAAAAGATTTTTTAAAAAAATAAATCAATAAGCCCCTCGCAAATGCGCGGGGTTCTTTGTTCACCTGCTTTATGAAAAATTATATTGTCTTGTTAACAGCGCTGACCGGTGCATTAGTTGCCGGAGCTTTTCTGTTCTCTACTTCAGCTTATGGTGAAATGTTGGACTCCGTTACCTGGTCTCTTTTATTTTACTTTGTGTTTATCACATTGATCTTTCATATTGGCTTAGTCAAGACATCCAAAGGGCGTCCGCAGGTATTTATTCGCTATTATATGGCCTCCACAACATTTAAGTTGTTGCTGCACATGGGAATCATCATTATCTATGCCCTGTTTAATAAAGAAGACGCCATCCGGTTCATTATTAGTTTTTTGATTTATTATCTCATCTTTACAGCTTTCGAGGTTGCAGTAGCCTGGAAGCAGTTTCGAAAAAATTAAAACCAGGCGGTATATTTTTATAACCATTTTTGGCTTCATTATTATGCAGTGTTTTTCAGAAAAGATTAAATCATATTAGCTCTTCAGTTGAATTGAGAATGAACAAATTTTGATCCATGCAAAAAGCACAGATCCTGCAAGTCGGAATTTTTAAGTCATCGGTAAAACTGAAAGAACCATTCATTATTTCTTTGGGTAAATTGGAATACGCAGAGAATATCATCGTAGAGATACTGGATAGTTCCGGAAGAAAAGGCTACGGTGAAGGAAGCCCTTTTCGGAGCATTCATGGAGAAACCAGCGATACCTGTTTTTCGGTCGGAATAGAATTTGGAAAACTATTGAAAGGACAAAACCCACTTCTCATCAGTGAATGCTCGGCCTTGATGGACGCTTATATTTTTGGAAACACAAGCATAAAAAGCGCTTTTAACATTGCACTACACGACCTTGCAGCTCAACATGCAGGTCTTCCTTTGTATAAATTTTTGGGAGGTACTGAAAATAAAAATTTGTTCACCGACTATACAGTTAGCCTCGCGAATTCAGAAAAGATGGTTGCTGATGCTGAAAAAATTGTAAGCGCAGGATTTCCTGTTATAAAGGTTAAGTTGGGAGACTCAATGGAAAAAGATTTCGACAGAATTAAAGCTATCAGGGACAGAGTCGCAAATGAAATACCTTTACGAATTGACGCTAATCAAGGCTGGAGTTTTTCGGATGCCGCAGGCATATTACCCAAATTAGAACCCTTTAATATTCAACATTGCGAAGAACCTATTTCTCGTAAAGATTATTTACTCTTAAAAGATTTACGAAACCTGAGCAACATACCGATCATGAGCGACGAATCCTGCTTCGATCACCAAGATGCACAAAAATTGGTGTCACTCAAAGCTTGTGATTCATTTAATGTGAAGCTCGGAAAATCTGCAGGAATATCAACTGCCATGAAAATTATCAGAATCGCTGAGTCAAACAACATGCCTTTGCAAATCGGGGGCTTTCTCGAATCCAGACTTGGATTTACAGCAGCCGCCCATCTGGCAATGGCCTGTAAAGAAACTCCATACATCGATTTTGATACTCCACTGATGTTTTCTCAAGATTTTGTCAGTGGAGGAATTCAATATTCGGATAAAGGCATGATCAGAATTCAGGATGAACCCGGATTGGGTGCATATTTTGACGAGAAATACCTTAGAAATCTTGATTCCTTCGTTGTTTGAGAAAATTGATCAAACATTTATTTCCCCATCTCATCGGCTTATTGTTTTTCTTTCTCTGTCACAATTCAACTCCGTTTAAATATTATTTTTTTTCAATAGAAGCCATCTTTTTACGAACTTTTTATGCCGAAAAGATTGGTGATAAATAAAAATAAGGCCGACTCGTAATTATCTGATTTTCAAGAGGTAATAAATCAACTTTTTCCTGCTAATATGACAATTTGTTTGTTGATTCGAGCCAAAGTAGTACTTTTGCGCTCTCTTTTAAAAAGACCACTGGTGATATGTTGCAACTGATTCATAATGCGGGAGTTTCGAAGGTAAGACTGTTTTTTACCCTTGTGTTGTTTTTCCTTTTTTCGGGAAAAGTAATAGCAAGTGAAGAAGCTCATACAGAAGCAGGTGAGGAGACTCATACGGAAAATAAATTTGACCCGGGAGCTTCCATAATGGAGCATATCGGTGATTCACATGATTGGCATCTCTTTGGACATGTATCCATGCCTTTACCGGTGATCATCTATTCCTCAAGCAGAGGCTTAGAAGTGTTTTCATCTTCTCGTTTTGAACACGGACATGCATCTTACAATGGATATTCACTTAATGAAAAGAATAAAATTGTAGCTGAAGCCGGTCATGAATTTTTTGATTTTTCAATTACAAAAAATGTTGCAGCATTATTTTTCAGTATAGCTCTGATGCTTTGGATGTTTTTATCGGTTGCAAAATCCTACTCACGAAGAAAGGGCCAGGCTCCAAAAGGCATGCAATCTTTTATGGAGCCATTGATCCTGTTTGTCAGAGATGAGATTGCCCGTCCAAGTATCGGAGAAAAGAAATACATGAAGTTCATGCCATTTTTACTAACCGTCTTTTTCTTTATTTGGATTAACAATTTGCTCGGTTTAGTACCAATTTTACCGGGAGGAGCTAACCTGACAGGCAATATTGCTGTTACGTTGACCCTTGCTGCTTTTACATTTTTAATTACTCTGTTCATCGCTAATAAAAATTATTGGCACCACATATTCGCCATGCCGGGTGTTCCTGTTTGGGTTTTGTTCCTTCTTACTCCAATTGAAATACTAGGGATTTTCCTTCGCCCCTTCGTTCTTATGATCCGGTTATTTGCAAATATTACTGCCGGACATATCATTGCATTATCCTTCTTCAGTCTGATCTTCATCTTCGGTGAAATGAATACCGGGTTGGGATTCGGAGTTTCTGTGTTATCTGTAGCATTTGTCGTATTCATGACCATGCTTGAATTACTTGTTGCATTCTTGCAGGCTTATGTCTTCACCCTTCTTTCAGCGATCTATTTTGGAGCTGCTGTTGAAGAGCATCATCATGATCATCATGAGGAAGGAACACATGCTAATGTTGCAGAAGCGGCCATTGTTTAATTGAATTTTTATTAACCCTTAAATATATATACACTATGTTATCTTCAATTCTTCTGGAAGCAGGCAATTTGGGTCTCGGTTACGGGGTCGCTGCTTTAGGCGCCGGCCTTGCTGCACTTGGTGCAGGTGTTGGTATCGGACGTATCGGTGGTTCCGCCTTGGAAGCCATCGCACGTCAGCCTGAAGTATCAGGCGATATTCGCGCAAACATGATCCTTACCGCTGCTCTCGTTGAAGGTGCTGCCTTCTTCGCGATGGTAGTCGGCCTGTTGGTTACCTTCAAGAGCTAATGCTTTTACTCGGATACGGTATGACGGTTGGTCATACCATATCCTTGTTTCAGAAATTCAAAAAAATCAATCGATTAAAAAATAGCATATCATGGAACTAATAAAACCGGAAATCGGCCTCATATTTTGGATGACCATATCATTCTTATGCGTCCTGTTCATTTTAGGGAAATTTGCATGGCCAATGATCATGAACTCATTGAAAGAACGCGAAGTTTCAATTGCTGAAGCTTTAAATGCTGCCAAGAAAGCAAAAGAAGAAATGGCAGCATTAAAGGACGATAGTGAGATACTTTTACGTCAGGCTCGTGCAGAAAGAGATTTGATGTTGAAAGAAGCGCGTGAGGCGAAAGATACAATCATCGCTGATGCTAAGGTTAAAGCTCAGGCAGAGGGAAGTAAAATGATTGCTCAGGCTCAGGAAGCTATCAACAACCAAAAAATGGCTGCAATTACAGAGTTAAAGAACTCTGTAGCTACCATGTCAATAGAAATTGCAGAAAAAATTCTTCGTCAGGAATTGAGTCGTGATGAAAAACAAAGATCGCTGATGCAAAATCTGATGGACGATATTAATCTGAACTAAAATTGCAAGAAACAGGAATTAATAACCGGTAAAAGATCATCCATGTTAGATACAGTTGTTGCCAAACGTTATGCAAAGTCTTTACTCAGCCTCGCAAAAGAAATGAACGTGTTGAATGAAGTGAATGCTGATATGAAATTCTTTGCATCTGTGTGCTCAGAAAATCGGGAGCTGCCTGTTTTGTTTCGTAACCCTATGGTGCCATCTCACATGAAGCTGGCAATATTAAAGGCATTGTTTGGTTCAAAAATGACCAAGCTCTCAATAAGTTTTTTTGAGACTGTCACAAGCAAAGGTCGAGAAAAGTTCCTCTTTGATATTTCAAAGGCATATACTGAACAGTATAAAGTACTCAACGGTATTCGTACAGCAGAAATTACTTCTGCTGTAGGTCTTGATGATTCCCTCAGAGCTAAAGTTTATGAATTATTGAGAGGCAGCAACAATTCAGAAGTGGAACTCAATGAAAAAATTGATAAAAATCTGATTGGTGGATTTATCATTCGCATTGGTGATAAACAGTTCGATGGAAGTATTTCATCAGACTTAAAAAAACTGGCGAGAAAATTCTCTACCAATCCATACATAGCAAGAAACTAGTTTTTGTCTCTACAAAAACACCCTAAGAATAACTCAAATTTAAACAAGCAAAGAAATGGCTGAAGTAAGACCCGATGAAGTTTCCGCAATACTGCGTCAGCAGCTTGCAGGCTTCAAGACAGAAAAGGAACTGGAAGAAGTTGGTACTGTCCTCCAGGTTGGAGACGGTATCGCTCGTATCTATGGACTTAACAAAGTTCAATCCGGTGAACTTATTGAATTCGCAAACGGATTACAAGGTATCGTATTGAACCTTGAAGAGGATAATGTTGGAGCCGTTTTGCTGGGAGCCTCTAACGATATTAAAGAAGGCGATGTAGTTAAACGCACCGGAAAGATCGGATCTATTAAAGTTGGTGAAGGAATGCTCGGTCGTGTGGTAAATACCCTCGGTGAGCAGATCGATGGAAAAGGTCCTATCAAAGGTGAATTGTTCGAAATGCCTATCGAAAGAAAAGCACCCGGTGTAATATTCCGTCAACCGGTTACCGAACCTTTGCAAACAGGTATCAAAGCGATCGATGCTATGATTCCAATCGGTCGTGGTCAGCGTGAATTGATCATCGGTGATCGTCAGACAGGAAAAACAGCTGTCGCTATCGACACCATTATCAACCAAAAAGAATTTTATGATAAAGGTGAACCGGTATTTTGTATTTATGTTGCAGTAGGTCAAAAGGGTTCTACGGTTGCTCAGATACAAAAAACACTTACAGAGGCCGGTGCCATGGCTTATACCGTTATTGTAGCCGCTACAGCATCTACTCCTGCCCCCATGCAATTTTTTGCACCAATGGCAGGCGCTGCTATCGGAGAGTTTTTCCGTGATACCGGACGCCCGGCATTGATCGTTTATGATGATCTGTCAAAGCAGGCCGTAGCTTATAGAGAGGTTTCTCTTTTGCTTCGCCGACCACCGGGACGTGAAGCGTATCCCGGAGACGTATTTTACCTCCACTCTCGCCTACTTGAGCGTGCAGCAAAGATCATTAACTCAGATGCTATCGCAGCTCAAATGAATGATCTTCCGGATTCACTGAAAGGTAAAGTCAAAGGTGGCGGTTCTCTTACTGCTCTTCCGATCATTGAAACACAGGCAGGTGACGTGTCGGCATACATTCCGACAAACGTAATTTCCATTACTGATGGTCAGATCTTCCTGGAAGCTAATCTTTTCAATGCGGGTGTTCGCCCTGCCATCAATGTTGGTATCTCTGTATCACGTGTTGGTGGAAACGCTCAGATTAAATCCATGAAAAAGGTTGCAGGTACACTGAAGTTAGATCAGGCTCAGTTCCGCGAATTAGAAGCCTTTTCGAAGTTCGGTTCCGATCTTGATGCAAGCACAAAAGCTACTCTTGACAAAGGTGCCCGTAACGTGGAAATTCTTAAACAAGGACAGTATTCTCCAATGTCAGTTGAAAAACAAATTGCAATTATTTACTGTGGAACAAAAGGATTACTCAGAGATGTTCCGGTAGCAAGGGTGAAAGAATTTGAATCTGAATTCCTGGGTATTCTCGATGCTCAGCATCGCGGAACTCTTGATGCACTCCGCAGCGGAAAATTCGACGATAGTATTACTTCCGTTCTGGAGAAAGTGTCGGGTGAATTAAGTCCGAAGTACAAAACAAACTAATAAGCATAATCGTCCGGATATATTCTAAAGTATATCCGGACGTTTTTCAGATCATAAAGGACAATGGCAAATCTTAAAGAGGTACGTAATAGAATAACTTCAGTCATCTCCACTCAACAGATTACGAAGGCGATGAAGATGGTGAGCGCTGCCAAGTTGCGTCGTGCTCAGGATGCGATAACTCTTATGCGTCCCTATGCAGGAAAACTTCGTGAGATCATGGAGAACATTTCCGGTACCATGGATGGTAGTGCAGGTGGTGAACTTGCTAAAGTTCGTCCGGTCAATAAAGTTTTAATCATTGCCGTAAATTCTAATCGTGGTTTGTGCGGTGCATTTAATGCCGGAATAATTCGTGCAGTAAACAAATTACTTCGTGAGAATTATGCAGTACAAACTAAAGAAGGCAATGTAAAAGTGTTGTGTATAGGAAAAAAAGCGAGTGATTTCTTTAGTAAAACTCCTGCTGTTTATGGCGGGAATCGTAATAATCTTTTTAATAACCTCGACTTTGAATCTGTGGCTGCCGTGGCTGACGAGGTAATGAATGAATTTAAAAAAGGAGACTATGATCGGGTTGATCTGGTTTATAATCAGTTTAAAAATGCAGCAGTTCAGTATGTTACGATTGAACAAATGTTGCCAATCAGTGCTCCTGAAAAAACTGAAGTTAAAGTTCAGAATGATTACATTTTCGAACCTGACAAAGAAGCTCTGGTTCTTGAGCTAATGCCTAAGTCTATCCGCGTTCAATTATATAAAGCAGTGCTGGATTCAAATGCTTCTGAACATGGTGCTAGAATGACAGCCATGAGCAAGGCAACTGATAACGCCGGCGAATTGTTACGTGAACTTCGATTGTCTTACAATAAAGCCAGACAAGCGGCTATTACGAATGAGATTCTTGAAATCGTAGCTGGTGCCGAAGCTCTGAACGGATAGTTTAGCTCATAAAAATTATAGTAGTTCTGCTATAATAATTCACTTGTGATCACGACCTGATTGAAAGATAGTTATGCAGATATCGACCGGAATTTTTATGTCGATCCGTAACTCTGATTTAATTCATACCTATATTTTGTTTATACATGGAGTTTAATCTGCGTGATATACTGACAGTTACAACAATTTTATTTGCTGTAATTGATGTGGTTGGGTCCATTCCTGTATTGCTGGAAGTTAAAAAGCGCGTAGGTCATATCAAATCGGCACAGGCAACGATTGTTTCCATGTTGATCATGATTGGATTTCTCTTCCTTGGAGAAACACTTTTGAATTTTTTAGGGGTGGATGTTCAATCTTTTGCCATTGCCGGATCATTGGTTATATTCTTTTTGGCTCTGGAAATGATTCTGGGAATTCGCTTATATAAAGATGAGATCCCTTCAACAGCTTCAATAGTCCCTGTAGCTTTTCCCCTGATAGCAGGTACCGGAACCATGACAACCTTATTATCACTTCGGGCAGTTTATAATATTCCTACCATAATTATTGGGATCATTCTCAACTTGTTTGTTGTATTTGTCGTCCTCCGAAACCTGTACAGAGTTGAGAAAATGTTGGGCGTTGCCGGGATTAGTATCCTTCGTAAAGTTTTCGGAATAATCCTACTGGCTATAGCTATAAAGCTTTTCAGGACGAATGTAGGTTTTTAGTTGGTTAATCATCTCTAAAAGTTGGTAAAACCAAAGCTGCCGAAATGGGTCATTTTCCATGTTTTTCAGACATTTGCTGGATTGTATTTTAAAAAAAATGTCCTACATTTGGGAATACAAAAAAATCACCCAGACCGCTATGAAAAAACTACTACTCAATGTGTTTGCTGTCTTTGCTTTGTTGCTGATGACACAACTTTCAGCCACAGCTCAAGGTACTTACAACATTTGTTCTATCTCTACAACACAAGATTCTATTGGCACGCTTTACGATACAGGTGGTCCAAACGATGTGTATCAGGTGAATGAAAACTGTACTTTGTTGATCAGTCCTCCTTGTGCGACTAGCATCACACTGACTTTCCAGAAATTCGCAACTGAATCAGGATTTGACTTTTTTACAGTTTACGATGGAACAACAACTGCAGGTCTTCAGCTAATGAATACTGCAGGAACAACAATTCCTGCACCTGTTACTGCTACTTCCGGAAACATGCTTATTATTTGGCGGTCGGATGTATCAATTGTTGATAGCGGATTTGCTTGTACATGGTCATCTGTAATTGCACCTAGCATGACACCTACTGCTGCTATTGGCATGTCCAATGTAAACCCTCCACTACTTACCGATGTTCAGTTCACAGACCTGAGTGCAGGTGGTCCTGTAAGATGGCTTTGGGATTTCGGTGATGGGGATACAGCAAAATCACAAAACCCGATTCACGCTTACAGTGCTCCCGGAACATATACAGTTACCCTGACAGCTTATTCATGTGTTGATTCCAATGTTACTACTTCGTCAATAACAGTTCAGGCCGCACCTCAAATTTCAGTTTCACCTGACTCTTTGGTTGCAAATGTAATGTGTGGTGATGTTGTTACATTTAACCTTGACGTTAGTAATGTAGGGGGTGGTCAACTTGTTTATAGTACAGATGGTTCTACAAACTCATCCGTAAGAGTTTTGGCAATGTCATATGGGACAGATTTATTCGCTGAGTTCCCTCGTACGATCGCTGCCATAAATCAGTTCTTTACAAACTATACATTAACAACGACTGCTACTACGAATGCAGGTACACTGCAAGGGTTGTTGGTCGGCAAAAATGTCCTCCTGATCCCTGAACAGGAACTTGGAGATCCTGCAGTCTGGACAACTTTAGGCCCTGTCATTCGTCAGTTCCTTAATAATGGAGGTAGTGTGGTATGGTGCGGTTCCTTCTCTTCGAATGCAGATTGTATGTTTAACACAGGAGTATTCAGTGGTAACTATATAGAAAATGCTACAGGAAATAACGTGACAGTTATCAATGCTGCACATCCTTTGGCTGCCGGTCTTACTCCAACATTTACTGCTCCTAGCGCAACATTCTCCTACAATATTACCAACGTTGACAAAGATGCAATTGCAACTGATCCAAATGGAGACATCATCACTACCCGTCAGTATGGTTCAGGAAAAGCTATTTTCCTTGCTTTTGACTACTATACTTCTGCCGTAAATAGTTCACAAGCGATCGCCAATGCTATATCATGGGGTGGACAAAACGGTCTGGCGTCCTGGATTTCACTTAGTGTAAACTCTGACACAGTTACTGCCGTTGGTACTTCCAGTGTTGTTGTTACATTCCAAACAACAGGACTTGCTGCAGGTACTTATATTTCAAACATAGCCATAGCCAGCAATGACCCTGTAAATCCTACTGTGCTTGTGCCATGTACATTGACAGTTGCCGGTGATCCTGCAATTGCTCTTTCTGATACCGCTTGTCTTGATTTTGGAACTATTATGCAGCATACATCAGCTACAGCTACTTTTGATATCTTGAACGAAGGTTGTGATTCTTTAATCATTAACAGCTTATCATCAACCGGAGTACAATTTACGGCTACATCGGTTGATAATTTCGTGCTGCCGGGAGGCTTCATGACTGTTACAGCAACATTCAATTCTTCTACTGTAGGTACTTTCAATGAATATATTCAAATATCAAACAACGATATTGATACAGTTATTTGTGTCACCGGTACAACCTTTGCAGCTCCTGCAATTGTAACTAACCCTACAAGTGTTTCTAAAGCTCTGCAAGCTTGCGGTGCAAGTACTACTGCTACATTTACAATAGATAACACAGGTGGTACGGACTTAACTTT
>Ga0116143_10000434_pt1 | contig 57669 bp, 40 predicted proteins | sample AD_UKC034_MetaG_FD_89745 | JGI IMG/M metagenome (GOLD analysis project Ga0116143, IMG submission 89745) | Active sludge microbial communities of municipal wastewater-treating anaerobic digesters from USA - AD_UKC034_MetaG | ecosystem: Engineered > Bioreactor > Anaerobic > Digestate | place: USA... | reverse complement strand
TCCTCGCCCAATCCATCGCTACCGGATGCATCTCCGCTCCCACCCTGGTTTTCATTGACTCCATACCCACCAGCGGCCCGCCTGCTCCCATTGCCAGCGTGACTAAACCACCCACCTGCACCACCCCGACAGGGACCATCACCGTTTCCAATCCCACCACCGGGCATACCTATAGCTTTGACAACGGCATGAGTTTTCAGACATCCAGAGTGAAAGCGGACTTGCAACCGGGTTGGGTTCAGATCATTGTAAAATCCAATGCCACCGGGTGTATCTCCGATTTTACTTTAGTTCATGTTGATACCATTCCGGAAAACCCCGCTCCTCCCCAGGTCATCGTCAGTGCCCAGCCTACCTGCACTACCCCCACCGGTACACTCAAAGTAACCGATACCCTCACCGGCTTTAAATACAGTTTTGACAACGGACTCAGCTTTCAAACTTCGAAAACCAAATCAGGACTCACACCCGGATCCCATCAGGTCTTCGCCCAATCCATCGCTACCGGATGCATCTCCGCTCCCACCCTGGTTTTCATTGACTCCATACCCACCAGCGGCCCGCCTGCTCCCATTGCCAGCGTGACTAAACCACCCACCTGCAACACCCCGACAGGAACCATCACGGTTTCCAATCCCACCACCGGGCATACCTATAGCTTTGACAATGGCTTGAGTTTTCAGACATCCAGAGTGAAAGCGGACTTGCAACCGGGTTGGGTTCAGATCATTGTAAAATCCAATGCCACCGGGTGTATCTCCGATTTTACTTTAATGCATGTTGATACCATTCCGGAAAACCCCGCTCCTCCCCAGGTCATCGTCAGTGCCCAGCCTACCTGTACTACCCCCACCGGTACACTCAAAGTAACCGATACCCTCACCGGCTTTAAATACAGTTTTGACAACGGACTCAGCTTTCAAACTTCGAAAACCAAATCAGGACTCGCACCCGGATCCCATCAGGTCTTCGCCCAATCCATCGCTACCGGATGCATCTCCGCTCCCACACTGGTGTTCATTGATTCCGTGCCCACCAGCGGCCCGCCTGCTCCTATTGCCAGCGTGACCAAACCACCCACCTGCACCACCCCGACAGGAACCATCACGGTTTCCAATCCCACCACCGGGCATACCTATAGCTTTGACAACGGCTTGAGTTTTCAGACATCCAGAGTAAAAAGCGGCCTGGATTCAGGTGATTATCATGTCAGGGTCAAATCTAATCTTACCGGATGCATTTCGGAAGCGACCTTTATTTACATCGGCGGACTCCCTGATAATCCTCCGGCTCCTCAAGTGATGGTCAGTGCCCAGCCCACCTGTGACATACCCACGGGGACGGTGAAAGTAACCGATACCCTGCCTGGCTTTAAATATAGCTTTGACCAGGGATTGACCTTCCAGTCTTCAAAAACAAAATCCGGGCTTGCTCCCGGATATCATCAGGTCCTGGCACAATCCATCACAACGGGTTGTGTTTCCACACCCACTCCGGTTTTCATTGACGCTGTCCCAACCAGTGGACCTCCACCCCCCATTGGCGGCGTGACCGTGCAACCCACCTGTCCTTCTCCTACCGGAACCATAACCATTTTCTTTCCGACCAGCGGGCATACCTATAGTTTTGACGATGGGATGAGTTTCCAGACATCCCGGATAAAGAATGGGGTGACGTCCGGTACTTATCTGCTGCGGGTTAAATCGAACGCCACCGGCTGCCTTTCTGGTCCCATTTCCGTGACGGTAAATGAATTGCCATTTGTAAAAGCTCCCGATGCTTCGGTTACAGTGCAAGCTACTTGTGATTCCCCTTCAGCTACAATTGTGGTCAGTAAACCCACAACCGGCCATACTTATAGTTTTGACGATGGCCAAAGTTTTCAGGATTCCGGAACCCTATCCGGCCTGCCGCCTTCCATATATTATGTCCGGGTTAAGTCCAACACTACCGGTTGTATATCGGAGGGAAGAATTGTGATTATCGACAGCGTGTTCTGTGATTCTTTGATTTCAGGAATTACCTTTCCTTCCAGGATATACAGCTTGAGCCCCACATTTCAAAACGGTAGCCTTCCCAAATCCCACACCGGATCATTTAAACTCTACCCTAATCCTGCATCCGGTTATTTCAGGATAAAAATGGATCAACTCCCATCTCAAGGAAAGATCACGGTCAGGATGACGGATTCTTATGGCCGGGTGCTCAGACAGTTTGAGCGTTCCATTACGGAATTGGGAAACGAATCATTCCAGACACAAGATTTGCCCAGGGGAATCATTTACATCCAACTGATTTCAGAGGAAATCCGGTACCCGGTCGGAAGACTGGTGCTGGTGGATTGATCTATACCCTTGAGCATATTCATTTCGATTTTAACCCTGCACGAAAGTGCGGGGTTTTTTATAATGTTATACATGAAACAATGAAATACCACAAATCCATAAAATCCCACAAGGGCTTACAAATCTCCTAAGAATCTCCTCCTTCCCAAAACACTTCATGTTCTTCGTGCCTTCATGGGCAACCCTTTGCGTCTTCGCACCTTCACGAGAAACCATCCCCTGTGACTATGTGCATCAAGCTTCGCGTCTTCGCGCCTTCGCGAGAAACCATCCACCTTGCGCCTTCGCGAGAAACCATCTCCTGTGCCTATGTACATCAAGCTTCGTGTTCTTCGCGCCTTCGTGGAAACCATCCACTTCGCGCCTTCGCGAGAAACCATCTCCTGTGCCTGTGTACATCAAGCTTCGTGTTCTTCGCGCCTTCGCGAGAAACCATCCACTTCGCGCCTTCGCGAGAAACCATCTCCTGTGCCTATGTACATCAAGCTTCGCGTCTTCGCGCCTTCGCGAGAAACCATCCACTTCGCGTCTTCATCCCTTCGCGAGAAACCATCTCCTTTTGCCTGTGTCATCAAGCTTCGTGTTCTTTGCGCCTTCGTGGGAAACCATCCCCTGTTGGCTCCGTGAGAATAAAACAATAATTGGTTAAATACCCACTACCCCGAATATTTTCTACCCCTCATGTTTGGTAGTCTGAATTTCCTTTTATATATTCATCCCAGACACCAATTTATGCACCGGGATACCACCCATATCATAGACCGGATTCGCAGTGGAGATGAGGATAGCCTCCGTGAGATATACCGCGAATACCGCCAGCCTTTCATCCAGTGGATCAAGGGCGAATTTTTCTGTTCAGATGATGATGCCATCGAATTTTTCCAGACTGCCGTAGTCATCCTCTATGACAATATCATCACCGGCAAACTCACCGAACTCAACAGCCATGTCAAAACCTATCTCTTCGGGATCGGCAAAAACAAGGCCCACGAATGGTTGCGGCACCGGCAAAGGCAGGGGGTTCATTCCGACGAACTCCTGATCAACTACCTACATGAAGAAAACCCCGAAGTGGATGAAGCCGACTTTGCAGAATCGCTCCGGGCCGTGGATGCCGGCATGAATCAATTGGGCGAGCCTTGCCGCAGCCTGCTCAGCTATTTTTATTACCAGAAACTCAGCATGCGCGAGATCTGTGAACGCCTCGACTACAAAAACGAAGACACGGCCAAGAACCAGAAATACAAATGCCTCAAGCGGTTACAATCCATTTGTGCGGACATTAAGGGGGTAAAAGTATGACGAACACCCCCGAACATATCAGAGAAACCCTGGAACTCTATGACCGCGGAGAGCTCGACCCTTCCCGTTTGCTTGAAGTCCAGGCCTTATTACGCTCAGACCCGGCCTGGCAGGCAGCCTGGCGTAGCTTCCGCTCGGAAACCGCGGGGATCAGGCTGAACAGGCTCAAAACAAACTTGTCCGTCCTGGAATCCCTGGAGGCCGAACTAAAAGATCCGGAAAAAAAAACGGCGGCCGGGGGTGACCCCGGAGCTGTTTTGACATCAAGTCCTGAATCAAACCATATAAAACAGGCATCGGAAACGTCCCAGCCTGAAAGCATGGAAGAAACCATCGATCGGAATACCTCTGAAGGCATCCGTTTTTCCAGGCTGCATCAGGCCTTGAACGGCCTCAAAGCGGAAGAAAAAAAAACTGCCGACCCACGTCCGGCTGGCGGCCGCATCCTGGTTATTCGCAGGATCTGGCTGGGGGCTATTGCTGCGGGCATTATAGGGTTTTTTCTTGTAATGCAATTATTCAATAACCTGAATCGTCCTAAATATATAAACCAATATTTAATTACACACTTTGACGAATATATTTTACATGAAAAATCAAGAAGCAAATCCGAGAAATTAACTTTTAACAAAGATAAAGAAATTGGTTACGATCTTTTTGTATTGCAAGAATTTACAGAAGCATTACCTTATCTACAAAAAAGCTGGTTAAACTCAAACGATACTTTATCCTTTTTTTATTTAACTGTCAGTCATGCAGCCCTTGGTAATAATAAATATTTTCGCGAATACAAGTCAAGTCCTGTCTTACAATCTCAATTGTATCAAATTTTATTAAACAAAATAAAGTGATATGAAACTTCTATTAATCTCAACTATATCTTTCATGATTCTATATTCCTGCGAATTTGAGGGAAAGAATCACACTCTTTTACCAACTCAGTTATTAGAAACTATTACTTTTGACACAGTAATAAGTTTTAATCCATTCATGAGCATAGCCCAAATCAAAACAGATACCTTCTTTTTTTTTAATAACGATTCCATTGAAGCTCATAAACCGTATTCCAATATTGTTCAATACGACTTTAGAGCTCCTAGAAATTGGGACTTTAGTCAACCTCAATCGGTATTATATAAATTCGTCTCAACAGATTATCAACTTTCTGGTCAAGGTTTAATGCCGTTAGGTCACCATGGAAATCTTTCATTGAATGGAGTGGAAATATTGGCCCAAAAGGGCCGCTTATGCTCTCATAGAAACGCATCATTTTACAATGGTACTTTATATGCTATTAACAAGGATTCATTATATTTTATCCCATTTGATGGCATATATGATCACGAATGGAATTGCTTATTTTCTCATCATGGCCTGCAAAAAAATTACATTCATGGCTTTTTTATAAGACTTACTAAGTCCGAATTTTATTCTGCAACACAAACAGGATATGTGCAGCATAATATAAACTGTGATGGTATAAACCATATCAGATGTATAAACTTCAAATCCTATCATACAAAAATTGGAACCACACTTTGTCCTAGAAAAGCAATCGAACAAGGAAACAATAATTATTTTGTTTACTTCTTTAGTGATATTAAAAACTAAAAACTTACTCCAAAGCAAATTGTTTTCCTATATAAATACCACGAACTCAAATTCATTTTTAACATCATTAATTTTTTTTAACGATGCTATAATTCTACGAGCTCCAATAATTTTAAAATATCTCACCATATTATATGTCCCTTCATAATCAATTATGTCCCCAATTCCTGTTTCACAACCTGCGAGTGTAATCTGAAATGTTTTAGATCTATATTTTAGCAAATCATATCCAAATAGAGTATCAAATTCTGAAAATGTATTGGTTCTAAATATTAGATATACATTTTCCCTTTCATTCGAAATTACAACACCATGGTGTGCAATATACAAATGGTTATATTTTCCATTCGTTAAACAATCAATAAACCTTGCTCTTGTGGATTTTAAACCCGAATAACTTATATTGTTCGCCTTTTTTTTAAACTGAAGAATCTCATGATATCCTCCTGGAAGCTCCACGAATGAGGAAGTAGGATTTCTAATGGTATTAGGGTCCGAAAACGAAAATGCAGCAGTCTTTAAATCATTTCTTTGAATCATACCTTCCTGTTTCATGGTGGAAGCTGAAAAAGTGTAAAACAGATTATAATGCTCCTTTAAATAATCTTTCCCGTCTGGAAATAATAATAAATTAAAATTTAAGTTATAAAATTTTCCTGATGGGCAAAATACAATACTCTTCTTGTCATCTAAATTTAGCTTTCCTAAAATAACTTTATACACTATATTGGACATCCTTATATATTCTAAATGATCGTATTTCCCCAATCGCTGATACTCTATTAATGAATCCAGCGTTTGAAGAAAACGGTAATCCACTTTTTCTTTAAATATCTGATTTACAGTACTAATATTTAATATATACAGATTTGAATCAATTAAATATATGGATAAAAACAATACTGTATCTGGAATAGCAACTTCTTTTAATGATTTTACCTCTCCTACTGTCTTCGCATTAAAATATTCAATAAAATTCATTTTTAGATATTTATTAAACTCATCATACTGGAAATACAATTCGTCCAGCTTCGCCTCTTTCTTCTTCCCCATGCGGCAGGCTCGAATTTCATTTTTTAGGAATTCTTCTTTTCTAACAACATCCTCAGGAATCATTAATTTTAATTTAACGTCATTCATTTCACCACTTAAAATGCTCGCTTTAACTTTCTCCATGCATCTATAAAACTTTTCAAATGCCCAAACATTTTCATTACTTTTCCACATTACAAAATATATTTCCATTGCCATTTCATATATACTTTTACTGTATGACAATACCTCCAACCGACGGGTTTCTTCAATGCTATAGTTTTCTTTGTTGATCATGTCTTCTGCTTTATCCAATAATCGAATGGCCATGTTTAATTTATTCTCATTTCCACTTAATTTAAATTCCAAAAACAAGTTTTTTATTATGTCACCAACGATTATAAAATTAAAATAACCATAATCCGCCATCCCCATCAGAATATCTTCAACAGTAAATGCTTTAATTGGACTTTTATAATTGATATTATTAAATGCTTCCGCCGTGGATTCACTTAATTGACCGATTCTACGGTAACTTTCAATAAGAAGTGTGCTTAACGTGAGGTACACAGAGGGAGGGAACCGCTTAAGTGAAAAAAGATAGAGAATAGCTTTTTGGGAATGATTTATGGTATTTAAATACTTACCATTCGAATAAAACGCTTCTGCACTGATCTTATCCACATTGACAAAAGTGTCACTTGAAGCAACGATTTTCATTAAATCATTGTTCAATAATTCAGCCAAACGCTCATTGCCACGATTAATGCAAGAATAGGAAAATGAATACAAAACTTGCTGGTAAAGTTTGATGTATTTAGTACCTTTAACCATTAAAAGCGCTTCGTTATAATCCTTAATGTATCCGGAATCCCGGTCCACAATTGCCCGTATATATCCGGAATTATAAAAAGCATAGGATTGTAGGATTGTATCTTTTGTAAAATATATACTCAAATCCTTCATTTCCTCTCCCAGTTGGCCCCCAAACAGGTATTGACGTTGCCCGATGGTTAAAAGAATAAGTTCTTTTTTTGTGTAAACTGTTTCATGCGTAATAAAGGGTAAGGAATCAAATTTGGAATTAGCCTTTATATAATATGCATAAGAACCATACAGGTCATTCAGAACATAAAAGGTATATTCTCCGCGAAGTAGGTCCATCTTTGCTCTCCAATAATCAGGAACCTTTTCATTCAATAGAATGCTGTCACACAAAGTTGTAAAAACTCCGAATTCGATTTCATTGTACAGGTTAATTTCATCCATAAAATATAACAGCAAATCCTTTGTTGTTGAAAACTCACTTAACTGAATGGGAGTATGGTCAAATAATTCAGTGGTAAGAACCATATGGGCATTGAGCCTTTGCGCTGCCTCATTACGTCTGAAATAGAGATAATTTTTAAGACTTTCTGATGATTTAGAAATCAAGTCATCATATCGTTCAATAGCTTTTTCTAACAAGTGACCATAAAACAAAGAATCAGCCGAAGCTATTTCCACAAGCATGGATTTTTCTATGTTGGGTTCAATAAATTCAATGATCTCATAAAATGAATTGGTCTGTGAAGAGTCAATACCTTTTGTATAACAACATATCCAGCTAGTGCAAAAACTTATGCATAACATCCAATATTTAAGCAACGTTAACACCATATTTTCCGGTTATTTAGCAATATATTCAAGTAGACGTGGGTCATGGCCAGCATACTATAATAAAGCTCGACGTCTTTTTTATTGACCAGGTCCGCGGGTTGGATCCGCTCAAAGGGCTTTCCGCATACATGGCTCACCGCTTCCCGGTACAGCGGGATGGCCGAATCCGGTTTTCCCGTAAGGTCATAATACTCACCCAGCCAGTAGGTGGAACTCGGACAGAGCTGATAATCGTACCTGTTGCTGCAATAGGTCCGCACCCAGGCCAGGTAGGGCCGGGCCTCCTCCTGCCTTTGTTGATGCATCATGTGAAAGGCCATCGTACGCTGATAATAAAAACTGTCTTCTGGAGTCTGGACCATCGGAAGGGCCCGGTCCAGGAAAGTATCCGCCTTTTCAAACTGGTAATTCCTGGAAAGCTGGATGGCAAAATTGATCAGGTCATGGGCTTTCAGGCGGTTTTTGGAAAGATTGTACCGGATATGTTCTTCAAAATAGCGGTTGGCCTCATTGGGGTCGTCCATATCAGTATAGATATTGGCCAATACCTTGGATACGGAGATCAGGTAATTGGAATCGATCACGGGCTCCCCGTTGAGTTTTTCGCGAAGGATCAGCGCATGGGCCAATGCATCATCGAATTTGCCGAGGACCCGGTGGGTGGTGGCCAGGGTATAGAGCTGGTTACGGTGAAATCCGGTAAAACCCGGCCGGCCGGCCAGGATGGTATCCAATACCTGTAATATGGCCATGGCCTTTCCCGGGTTGTTGGCATCGTAGCGCCACATCTCGGCATGTTTTTCCCGGATGCGGAGCATCAGATCGTATTGTGGCAGAAAAATCCGCTCGCCCTCCCCGGTGATTGCTTTGAACAGGCGGTCTGAATTTTCAAATTGTCCTTTGATTCCTATCCGCACAGCAAACAAAAGCTTCCATTCGATTTGCAGTTCAGGCAGGATCCCCAGACTATCCCCTGCCAGCCTTGCATACAAAGAATCGAAAAGGGAATAATTCCGGTTGTTTAATTTCCTTTCCAGGTATTTAATGTCCAGATAACGCGTATTATTTCTCTCCTTGAATATTTCATCCTTACCTAAACCCGCATAAAGGCTGTCTTCTTTACCCCTGTGCAAGCGGAAAAGGCTATCGGCAATGAATCGTACCGAAGACCGATATGCCGCGTCCGTATCCAGGATATACTGGTTTATATCGATGCCGGTCTTATCTGTCCGGCAGGCTGCCAATAAAAACCCCCAAAGGAAGAGGAGGGCGGTGCATTTCAGTGTATTTCCCAAGAGTGGCATTTTGATTCTGTAAATTAAGTGAAAAGAGGAAAGCATCCAAAATAGATGTTCCAGGCCCACCACAAACAATCCGGTGGGGATAAACTATGCACAAGCGGTAATGACTAATAGCAGCCTTTAAGATTACCGGCTCCCCGCTTCTTTAATTCTTAATTCATTAATTCTTAATTCCCAAGTTGGGTTACCTCCTGACCCAAATTACACAATAAGAAAACCAACCTATTAAGCACACAAGGGAATTCAATAAAATATGGATAATTCTATGGCTAATAAGCAAAAAATCATCGATGCCTTCCATTCACGTCCAAATGATAAGTGGATAAGCATAAATGAACTCGCCTCCTTAACAGGTATTGATCAGAATCAGGTATCAGGGATACTGAGGTCTTCACCTGACTTTGTGCAATCGACCCGATGGATAAAAAACGGAGAGCCGGTATATGCCACCAAAGAATCATTCAGGTCCGGTACCGCATTCATCGACAAGGTGCTGGGTGCATTCAAAAACAGAATAGATTAAAATTTATAAAATGATAGCCAATTTGATCAATGAAAACATCCTTTTACCGGCAATGGGCGGGTTTGCGATCCAGTTGCTGTCTCTGCTGGAACTTGCAAAAGTTCCGATTAGCCAGCGACCTGATCTAAAATCTCTGGTGTACTGGATTCCTTATCTCGTAAATCCATTGCTCGGCGGATTGTTAGGGTTTACCTATTTCCACAATGAGCAAACCATAAATCCCGTATTGGCCATTCATATCGGGGCCTCTGCCCCGATCACCCTGAGAATGATGGCTTCCAGCCGTCCTCCTAAAACTATAGAACCTCAAAGGAGTATCCCTGAAAATCCTTAAAAGAGTAAGGGCGAGAACGCGGAAAATCGAATAGAGTACGCACTAAAATATTTTTTATAACCTAATTTCTATGTAAAATTTATCATTTATTGAAGACGATCAGTTCCTTTTTCAATTCGAAGAACTGAATGCAGACAATTTCAAAGCAGATCAAATGTTGACACTAAACCAGTCACAGAAACTGGTAAGGATATGTGATCTCTATAAAATCATCAAACCAATATTATTGGTTATCCTTAGCATTCCCTTTGTTCCAAGGAAAATAAAAGAAGCCATTAAAATTTTCATCGAAAACCTGGACCTGGTCTGTCCGATTCCAACCGCTTAATCGCACGTTTCCCGTCTCATGATACGCATATCCCGCCTGTCCTCCAAAGATCTCTGCCATTTCCAAACCAGGTACCTTGACTTGTCCGGCCTATCCATCCCCCCTGGCTATCTTCGCGGGCAGACGGTTTATGGTTTCTTTCGGCGTGGGCAAATGATCGGAGGATTCATCCTGGGTAAAGAGCAGCCGCTTCGCACCACGGAGGTCTTTTGTTCCCCTGATTCCAGGGACCGTCTCAACCGGTCCCTGGAATCAAAGGGACGGGTCCTGGAGATCTGTTGTTTTTGGATCGAACGTTCTTTTCGCAAAATCCCCTGGATAAATGCCTGGTGTTGGCTTAGGATGGCCTGGGCAGCCAGTATGGAGCGTTCGTTCGATATCCTGTTGTTTGGTACTAATTCCTCCGGCCTGGCCAAAATGTATGGATATCCAAAAAATGCTTTTCTTCTTCATAGCGACCAAATCGGGGGTCGCGACACCTATATTTTTTATGCCAAGCGAACGCATTTTCTGGCAGGCGTATTCGAAATAGTCCTAGCTAAAGTTTTCCGAAAAACAAGAGGATTCCGAAGTTCTACTGACCGCGGATTGACGGCCAAACTTCAAACGATGAAAGAAATGTGCTTCTGAAAATGAATCAGGAATCAGGAGCAGGGTTACTTTTTCAACCTCGTCTCATTACAATCATGAAAAATCAATCCATTTCTGTTTTATTGGTTTACCTCCTTTTTGGAATAATCCTCCTCCTTTGCCTCTATCTCCTGGCCGGTCTGGGTTTCCGGGTGGAAGCATTGGTTTTTGAAAAATATTAACCCAATATGAATATGGAATCCCTGATTCTTGACAAGTCTTGGAATAAATTAAAGGTTTCCAAAAGAATTCAATCCTCGGATTATGACCCTGTGTTCTGGTCTCACTATTTTCATACCTATGATGTCCTGTTAAAAGTAATTCCATATCGCCAGCTCCTGCAATCCTTAGTGGACGCAGCATGCATCCGGCCCGGCCATATTATTCTTGATGCCGGCAGCGGCACCGGCAACCTCGCCTACCATCTCCCGCAGGGCGTGAAAACCATTTTCGTGGACCAGTCCGGGGAAGCGCTGGCCCTTGCGAATAAAAAAAATCCTGAGGCCCTCACCTTAAAAACATCCCTGACAAACCCATTGCCTCTTGAACCGGACTCCGTGGACCATATCATCTGCAACAATGCCCTGTATACCCTGCCCTATGATCAATGGCCTCTGGTCCTGGATGAATTTTACCGGGTGCTCCGGCCGGGCGGGTCCCTGGTCCTTTCAAATATCCGGGAAGGCTTTTCGGTCTTGCGGATCTACCGGGAACATATCCGGGAAAGTGTCAGGCTCAGGGGCTGGACACATACCCTGGCCGAGGTCCTTCGACTGTTCATTCCAACCCTGAAAATGTTCTGGTACAATGCCCGGATCATAAGGGCCGATGCCGCCGGTACCTTTCATTTTATTCACAGGGGAGAACAAAACTCCCTGATGCTCGGTCATGGCTTCTGGCCGGTCGGGCCAGAACAGGCGGTATATGCGGGACAGGCCTGGATGGCTGTGGGGATTAAACGATATTCCAAATTTTAGATATTCCAAATTTTAAAAAATTTGGAATATCTCATTTCTTCAAGGGTTACTTTACCCGTATAGGTGCATAAAACATATTAATCAATCATTTAAAGGTAAAACCATGCATCAGTATACAGTCTCAGATCCTTCAGCCTTAGAAACTTCTCTATTAGAATTCCTGGCTAAAAGCAAAACGGATTTAGAGTTGGAAAATATTAATTGCATTTTTAATTCATTCATCCCTCAGTTGGCAAACCATTATAAATTATTTTGCCAATCTGAAAGATGGAATTCTTTTATTAATATCTGCAATCACTCTTCACTTCGAAAAATTTTATTGGAAGACCCATATACCAGAAGATCTGTTGAAAAACCCAGGGGATATGCAGGGGATGCCTGTTTAATTGATTTCATGTACAAACTTTCTGCTCCCAATCCTTCTGATACATATTTTGGCAGAGAACTCTTTTGGCATCTTATGGAAAGCAGTGCATGCCAAAGCGTCCGCTGGCGTGCCCTCCACCTCGCTGAAAAAATAGATGAAGTCCACCAGTCAAATCAAAAACGAATAAACATCCTTTCCCTCGCCTCCGGTCACCTACGCGAGCTGCATTATGTCCGTGATTTTGATCAAAAAGTAGAGCGCTTCTATGGAATCGACCAGGATCCAAGAAGCAATGAAGAAGCCCGCCGGTCCCTGCCCTACCTACAATTGGATATCCGGGAGGAATCAATTTTGAATGTGATCAGGGAAAAATACAAACCAAACCGCCCGCTAGATTTTATTTATTCCGCAGGTCTCTTTGACTATCTCAACGATAAAGTGGCCCAAAAGCTCATCACCTCCTCCTTCAGGCTCCTGGCTCCTGGTGGCCGTATCCTGGTCGCTAATTTCGCTCCTGACCTTGTAGAGCAAGCTTATATGGAAGCTTTCATGGACTGGTACCTGATCTACCGGGATGAAAATCAAATGGAGGCATTGGCGGAGGATTTGCCTATTTCACAAGTCGGGGAGGTAAAGACATACAGGGACGCGATGGGAAATGTAGTTTACCTTCAAATAATTAAAAATTAAGGAATTAAGAATTAAGGGGGCCTTCATTTTTTAATTTTTAATTTTTTAATTCTTATATCGCGGCCTATTGATATCAGCGCATTACCGCCAGGCCTATATTTCATCATGGGAAGCAAGCCGGGCTCCGAATTTGACCCTGCTAAATTTATCAAACATTGATCCACTCCTGTGATGTTTAAAACGATCTGCATCTGGGTTGCATCGTGCCTTCAGGCACCTAATTTGGATAGGTCGGATTTAGAAGCTCATCTCGTCCCGGATGGGACGAAATATATTCCCTTTCGAATGTGCTACCCATATAAAATCCCTGACGGGATATTTGGATCTCAACCCTTGAATCCCTTTTTTCAGTTGCCCTGTATCACCTTTTGAACAATTTCCGGGGATTTGGAATGATGCCCTTTTAGGGCGATCCGACCTGGCCTTCCCGAGCATCGGGCTATTCGCCCGACGCTCGGTGAATAATGCCCCTTCAGGGCAAACTCGGAGATGGGGTTTCCAAATTATCAATGTCTCTATAGGTGTTAGTTCGGATGGAACGACATATATTCCTTTTCGAATGGGCCACCCATATAAAATCCCTGATGGGATATTTAGATCTCAAAGCATGATAACCATTTTTCGGTCTGCCCTGTATCACCCTTTTGAACAATTTCTGGGGATGATGGGGAATGATGCCCTTTCAGGGCGAATTCGACCTGGCCTTCCCGAGCATCGGGCTATTCGCCCGATGCTCGGTGAATAATGCCCCTTCAGGGCAAACTCGGAGATGGAGTGCTCAAATTATCAATGCCTCTATAGGTGTAGGGTCGGAGCTAAGCTCCTCCCGAACGTGGGGTCGGTGGTAATCTGGCGGAATCTACCCGCAGGGATCCAATATGGGTAGGTGATCCTCCTTAGATCTCAAACCTTGAATACCCTTTTTCAGCCGCCCTGTATTACCTTTTGAACAATATTCCAAGATGTCAATATCCCTTCTGTCGGTTTTATTCAGATATTTAAACCCTGCAGGTATGGTCAGCCCCCATTAATGCTCCTATGCAGTAACATAGACGATCGGTATATCCCATGCATCGTGCCTTCAGGCACCTAATGTGGGTAGATCGGATTTAGAAGGTCATCTCGTCCAGGATGGGGCGAAATATATTCATCATCGAATGGGCTACCCATATCAAATCCCTGACGGGACAAGGTGGTAATGCCCAGGCATACCACCCACTTCCTCCCGGAATTAGACCAACCTAATTCGTCCCCGATAAAAAAGAGGATCTTCTTAATTCATTTAATTTCTTTAATTCTTAATTCCCAAAAAGGGTTACCTCCCCCCTCCTCCTACATCCAAATCAGAGAACAGAGTCCAAGTCACCTAAATCCATTATCCATAAATACCCATCATTATGAAAAAAACAAATCTACCCTTTACCTTATCCTTCCTGCTTCTGATCATGGGATCATTCCTGGTCAGAGCGCAGTGTCCCGACGATCTTTTCTTCAACACCCAGGAAAAGGTGGACAGCCTGGCCATTAAATATCCCAATTGTACGGTATTGAACGGGGATGTCAACATTCAGGGAGGAGCAAATATTACTAACCTTCAGGGATTCAAAAACATCACCGCTATTGAAGGGTCCCTCTTCCTGGCAGGAAATTCTGCCTTGGCCAGCCTGGCGGGTATGGATAACATTACTTCCATCTCCACCTGGTTTGCCGCATACGGAAATGGACTAACCAGTTTTAATGGTTTAAACAAACTTAAAATCATCGGGGCGAGTATTGATATTCATAACAACGGATCCCTTACCAGTTTCGAGGGGTTTGAATCCCTCACCTCCATTGGAACCTTTGCGGCGGTCAATCACAATAATAATCTTGCAAGTTTTGAGGGCCTAAGCGCCCTAGTGAGTATTGGCCATGATTTTAATGTACACGATTGTGCTCAATTGGCTGACTTTACCGGTTTAGAAAATTTAAAGTCGATCGGGGGATATTTCGGTGCAACCCGCTGCGGCACCCTGCGCAATTTCCAGGGCTTAAACAGCCTGGAGAATATCGGAAAATATGTTGGGATTGATGACAATGCTCAACTGTCGGATCTCACCGGATTGGATAACCTCAAAAACGTGGGCGAGAGTTTTATACTTGTACGAAACCCAAGTATTAAAAGCCTTTATGGTCTGAGCAAACTGACGCATGTCGGACATGATTTTTATTTTGGCTCCAACCCCGCCCTTGAATCCACAGACGGCCTGGAAAATCTGAGTATGATCGGTAGAAACCTGCATTTTGATATTCATGCCGCTCTGATCAAATTGAGCGGCTTTGAAAACCTGACAACCATTGGTGGACATTTTGAATTATGGGAGAACAACAACCTTTCCGATCTGAACAGCCTGAATAGCCTCAGATCAATCGGTGGCGACCTCAGCCTGGTCAGGAATACAAAACTCGGTTCTCTCGAAGGGCTGGCTTCCCTTGAAAACATCGGTAGAAACCTGGTCATCGACAACAATATCGGACTGACCAGCCTCAAAGGCCTGGGCAATTTGAAATCCATCGGTTCAGGTCCTGATCCCGGGGTTTATATCTATAATAATGATAAGCTCAGCGAATGCGCCATCGAAGCGCTCTGCAATGTCATTTTTACAAAAAACCAATCGATCTACAACAACGGTGGTTCCCAGGGCGGTTGCCGGTCACAGGACGAAATCCGGCTTGCCTGCGGCCTTGCTGCACCCTGCCCTGAAACAGCTATGCTGAAGACCCAGAAGGAAGTGGATGAATTTGTCCAACTTTACCCCAACTGCACCGAATTAAAACAACTCGTCATAGGCGATCCATCCGGCATCACCTCCGATCCGATCGTCAACCTTCATTCCCTGCATAAGATTCAACGCATCACTTCCGGCCACCTTGTTATTTTTAATACCCGACTTGTAGATCTTACCGGACTGAACAACCTGAAATCGGTTTCCCGGGCCATAAATATCAGCGCCTCCCCCCTGTTGTCCAGCCTGGAAGGATTTTCCTCCCTTGAAAGTATTGGAGGCGGACTATTCCTATCCAAACTGCAGGCTTTCTCCAGCCTGCAGGGCCTAAAGCCGGGCGTGGTGAATCATTATTTTCTTCAGATCCAGGAATGCCCTGCCCTGACGAGTCTCGAAAGTTTATCTGCAATTCTGACCGGCAACCGGATAAGGGGGCTCTTCCTTCTGAACAACCCGGGCCTGGTCAATATCAATGGACTGGAACAGCTCACCCATCTCCCTGGCCCCCTGACCATCCGCGACAATGCCAGTCTGGTCAATCTCTCCGGCTTAAAAAATCTGGTGAGTACCGGGGATCTCATCACTATTCAGAACAACCCCGTATTAAATTATTGCTGCGCGATCCAGCCCCTCCTGAATTCCGTAAAATCCGTACCCGGAAAAATCAATATCTCCAACAATAAATACGGATGCCACAGCCTGGATGAAATCAACAACGCCTGCAGCCCCTCTCCGGCCATGCCTTATTTCAAAGCGGTCCTTTTCGCAACCCTGACCGCTTCCCCCAATCCCACGACCGGTCTGGTGCGAATCCGGGCCAGCATGCCCACCCTCCTGCTTGATGTCGATATGATGGGCGGCTCCCAGGGTATCAGCCATCCCGCGGCCATGGATTTTGAAATCGACCTCGGTGCAAAACCCGCCGGAATGTATGTATTCAAATTATTTCAGGGAGACCAGTTGAAGACCTTGTCCTTGATCAAACAATAACCCTTCATTCTGTTAATTTCTATAATTACCTTAATTCTCTTAATTTTTAACAGATATGCCAGATTTTGAAAATCTGGCATATCTGTTTATTCCTCCGGCTTCAATTTGAGCGTCTTAAGCACTTCCGGCCCGCTCAGCCGGATCTCATGACTCAGATTGAGTTTGTCCCGGTAAAACAAACTGAGGGTGATTTGCTGGCCCTGGTAATGGGTAGGCAATAAGAGTTCAAACTGGCCTTCGGGTCCGGTAGTATCCCGCGCCACCCCCGCATTGATATCGAGGATCACCCCGGCGGCGGGGCGGGAGTCAAAATGTACCACCCTTCCGGTCCAGGACTGCAATTCCGGTTTTGGTTCAGAAAGTACTGAGCTGTTTCCTTCAGGGTTTTTACCTGCTCTGTTGAAAAGGTAAATCACGCCAATCAATACCGGGATCAACAACAACCACCACCAGGGCGAATAAGATTTATTTTTTACCTCAGCTGTTAGGGTTCCATCCTGTTTTTTCAATTTCCCGGCAGACAAGGCCTCCTGGCTGGTGGGCACCGAAAAGCCTTCATTGGCAATGGCATAGATATCCATGGGCTCTTCCACATTCTTAAAGGGAAAGGAGCCTACCAGCACCGTTTTAAACTCAGGCTGGTTTTTAATTTTATTATACACCTCCTTGCTGAACAGGATTGCGCCGGCCACGCCCAGGGTTTCGATGCGGGAAGCGATATTGATGCCGTCGCCGTGGACCTTGCCGTTTTCCTCCTCCAGGATATCGGCGATGTGGATGCCCACCCGGATATTGACCCGCGGTTCTTTCCGGAGTTCTTCCTGGATCGCCATGGCGCATTTGATCACCTGGATGGCACTCGGCAGGATGCTCATGCTCCCGTCGCCCATGTCGTTTTTGACTTCGCCTCCAAACCGTTTTACACAGGAATCCACCGCGGCCTGGTGTCGTTTTTGCATCTGGATGGCCAGCATTTCATCCCGCTGCATGACGGCCGTATATCCCACCATGTCGGTGAAGAGAATGGCGGCCAGCTTGCGGGTATATCGGTCCAGGCCCTGCAATGGTTTTAAATTAATGTATAAAATTATCAATTTCCGGGGATGGGGAATGAAGCCCTTTCAGGGCGATCCGACCTGACCTTCCCGAGCATCGGGCTATTCGCCTAATGCTCGGGAAATGATGCCCCTTCAGGGCAAACTCGGAGATGGGGTACCCTGATTATCAATGTTTCAATAGGTGTAAGGTCGGAGCGAAGCTCCTCCTTAACGAAGGGGGTATTTATAGGTGAAAAAATATTATCTCAATAAGGATTGCCAGGTCGGAGCGAAGCTCCTCCCAAACATTGGCAAAAATCATCTCTTGTATTTAACCCTTTCATAATGCTAAAGAGCTTCGGGCGGGACGCCCGCCTGACCACACCTTTATCTTATTGATCAGTCGGGTAGGCACTGAAGCAACCTTGCCTTTGTTTGGCTGCTAACGTGGAGTTTAAAGTTTTTTGGTCAGCCCCAAATATGGGCAATCTATCCCGTCAGGGATTCGATATGGGTAGGCGCACCGTACAAGGGACATTCGTCCCGTCAGGGATGAAATAGCCGGATTGAATGAGTGGTTACACGGTCGGAGCTAAGCTCCTCCCAAACATTGTTGTTTCAGGCGTCCTCGCCTGAAACGTATTAGTTCTTCTCTTGTATTTTATGAACATTATCGCCACGACCCATTTTTTAACGTCTTCCCAGCATCCTTTTTTGTTAATTTGCCCTTCGATTCGTCATCTTACCCGCACTGTTTACATTCTTATTCAATGAAACCCCGATTCCTGACCCTTCTATTGTATTTATGGATCGCCGGGCCGCTTTTTGCCCAGCAAAGCGTGACTTTAAGGGGCAAGGTCGTGGAAATCACTCCGGAGGGGACCGTCGGCGTGCCCGGAGTGGTGGTCAGCGTCAGCGGGGAGAGTTACGATGTGACCGCCGGGGACGGCAGCTTTAAATTGTTTGCACCCGGCGGACTGGACCAGATCACCATCACCATCAAGGGATCTTCCTCCATGATGATCTCTCCTTATGAAGGAAAGGTCAGCATCCCCCCGCTTAATGAACCCATTGAGATCAAACTCTGCCAGGAAAAAAACGAACAGCTGATAAATAAAATAACCCAGCTCAATACCCGGATCCGCTCCCTGCAAAAGACGCAGAAACTGACCAACCGGCAACTGGAGCAGATGCACCGGACCATGCTGGACACCATCACCTTTTACCAGGCCCGGCTGGACCTGGCGAACCGTCAGCTTGAAAAAGCCGAAACGGCCAACCAGGAATTGAAAAATAAAATCACCGAACTGGAAAAAACCAACGCCCTACTGGAAGAAAAACTCTTCCTGGCCCTGGGCGAAAAATTCACCGCCCAGCAAAAACATTTTGAATCCATCAGCACCGGCCTCAACGACTATATCTCCCGGCTGAAAGACCTGCATCATATCCTGCCCACAGATGCCGAAGCCTGCCTGGCCAATACCCCGGGGGCCTGCACCCGTTTTTACGGTTACATCGAAAAATACAACCAGGCCAGGAACCAAATCCATGAACACCTGGAGGAAGACCTCCGGGCGGTGGGACATTTTTGGTCTGACCCGTCGGTGGCCGCCGGCTTAAAAGAAATTTACGGGTACGTCCTGGACACCATTCATGAACCCTATCTCTTCGAAAAAATGAACAAAACGGTCATTCAACCCATCAAACAGAGGTCCCAGGGGAATGCCGGCCTCAATAAAACGAAAAAACAGGTTTCGGAAGCAGGCCATGCCCTGGCCGCCGATCTGGAACCCCTGATCCGAACCCTGGATGAAAAAAAAGCATTTGTTTTTAACCTGATGACAAACTCGATTCAATGATTAGCCCCAAGCCCCGCAAATCCTGGCTACCTGCCACAATGCTGTTGATTTTGATTCAATGCTTCCTCCATTCCGGCTGCAACCCGGACTGCACGCCCCTACTGGGCTTGCAGGTACTGCCTGCCGTGGGAGAGAGCGGGACCGAGGTCCTGATCAAAGCCACTCCCCTGGAATCCCTGGTCAGCCAGGATTTGGAAATCAGGTTTAATTCAAAACCGGTGACCCAGAAAAAATTTCATCCCCAGCTGGGCCTGGTGGTGACCGTACCCGAAGGGGTCGAGGGCCAGGTGGACCTGGTCATCGCCAATCCGGATTGTTCGGAGAGACTGCCTTTCAATGCGGTCCCGGCCTCCTTTTTTGAAGCGAATAAAAGTTTTATCCCCCCGTCTATCCCGCAGATCTTTATACCCATCAACCCGCTTCCTCCCTTTCCTCCATCCCTGGAGAATGCCTGGCTATGCCCTGAAAACACGGATTACTGCATCTGGTTCAAATTCTTAAAGGACCCCAAAGGCAAATGCACGACCTCCATTGATCCCACGCAGAGCTTCGAGCAATCCACCTGCAACGGCAACAATACCGCCCTGCTTTACAATAAGAATCCGATTTTCGGAGTGGTGGACAAGGATAAAAACCTGGTCCATTTCTGGATTGACCGGACCAAACATCCTGGCGGCAACCTGGGGACCGAAGAATTCATCGGCAGCTTTATCAATATCAACGATACGCCTTACAAACCTTTCGAACAATTGGCTTGCAGCCCGGCGGTCGGCTGGAAAAGGGAACGCAACCATATGATCCTGGTGACCTCCACCACGACCAACCGCCAACTGGTGATTTACCAGCAGGCCTTCAACGATCCCAATTTTATGATCGACTGCAAATAAAACCGGAAGACACCATGTTTCGCATGCATAAAACAGTTGGCCGGAGTATTTTCCTCCTGGTCTTCGGGGTCTTCGGGATCCTTACCGGGAATGCTCAGGAGCAAGCCGCAGAAGAACGGTTTTCATTCGGCAATATCTCCCCGGTCATTCTTCCCAAAGACGGGCTCGAAGTGACGGCCACCGGCAATCTGACCTCCTATTGGGTGACCTCCCAGTTTGGCAAAGTAGTTCTTGACCGGTACCGCATTTCCAGGTCGGAAAACTACCTGAATCTGAATTATGGCTTTTCTGAAAGCGGGCGATGGGATCTGGGGGTACAGGTCCGGTACTCCCGTTTGCGGCTGGATGAAAACGCGCGCAATTCTCCCTTTAAGGTCTTTGGCTCTCCGGATGCCACGGGTATCGGTTATCAGTCCATTTCCACCGTAGGGCTGCGGGTGAGGGCCCTGCCTTTTGAAAATATTCCGGAATTTACCCTGCAGGGGGCGGTTCATTTCCCCGTAGCCAAAGATATGGAGACCAGGTCCTTCCTTGGAGCGGACCGGATCCAGCCCGAACTCACCGCCACTTATTTTAAAAACCTGAGCCCCGATTTTTATCTCTATCTGCAGGGCCGGTATTTATTGCAAATAGCCAATGAGGACCACGACCAGACCACTCATTTCCCCGGTCTGAGCGCCTTCCTGGTCAAATCCTTCCTTGATCAAAAGCTCTATGTGTTCCCCGGGCTGAGTTGGCTTGGGGCTTATGAACAAAACTACCAGGGGGGCCGTTTGGTCAGCGAAGCTCAGTTTGTCATGGTCAGCCTGGGCGCCCAGGTCCAGCCGCTTTCTTACCTGGGAGTATTCCTGAATGCCCAGAGGCCCCTGTATTATAAATCCGGATTGAGTTTTTATTCCGACCTCGTGAAAAGCAGTTATTCCGATTGGTCGCTGGGCTTGAGATTTATTTTATAGTGAGCGATAGATATGCCAGATTATAGAAATCCGGCATATCTTTTCCTATGATCCCCAAAAACGATAAAAAACTCATCCATGCCTGGGCCATGTATGACTGGGCCAATTCGGTTTATGCCCTGGTCATCACCTCCGCAATCTTCCCGGCTTATTACAATTCGGTCACCCGCAACGGAGACCATTCCCGCGTCTCTCTCTTCGGTATTCAGATAGAGAATACGGCGGCCTATGCCATCAATCTGGGCATTGCCTTCGGCATCGTTGCCTTGCTTTCCCCCTTGTTGTCCTCCATCTCGGATTATTCGGGAAATCAAAAAAATTTTATGCGGTTTTTCTGTTACCTGGGAGCGGCCGGTTGTATATCCCTCTTTTTTTTCACCGGCAGCGCCCAGGTGTACCTCGGACTCGGTGGGATGATGCTGGCGACCATAGGCTATTCCGGCAGCATCGTTTTTTACAATTCCTATTTGCCCGTCCTGGCCACGGAGGACCGGCAGGACAAGGTGAGCGCAAGGGGCTACGCTTACGGTTACCTGGGCTCCACCACCCTCCTCATCCTGGTGCTGTTCTTCATTCTTAATCAAAACCGGCTGGGGATTTCGGACGAAACCCTCCTTCCCCGTCTTTCCTTCCTGATCACCGGATGCTGGTGGATGGGTTTTGCACAGATCTCCTTCAACAAACTGCCCCGGGGCCTGAATGTGAAACCTGTTGAAAAAAAATACCTCTTCCACGGCTACCTTGAAATGCTCAAAATCTGGCGCCGTCTGAAAACGGAAAAGAACCTGCGCACTTTTCTGGCCGGCTTTTTTTTCTACATCATGGGGGTACAAACCGTCATGTTCATGGCAGCTTCATTCGGAGAAAAGGAAATCCATCTGAACATGATGAACCTGATCCTCACCGTCCTGATCCTGGAATACATTGCCATTCCTGGCGCCTTTCTATTTGCATGGATCTCAAAAAAATGGGGCAATATCCGCTCCCTCAGCTTGGCCGTGATGACCTGGATCCTCATCTGCATCGCCGCCTATTTCATATCCACTGCCTTTCATTTTTACCTCGTCGCCTTATTTATCGGCCTGGTGATGGGCGGGATTCAGTCGCTCTCCCGTTCCACCTACAGCAAGCTGATCCCCAAGACGGGAAACAATGCGGGTTATTTCAGTTTTTATGACGTCTGCGAAAAAATGGCCATGATGTGCGGTTTGGTTCTTTTTGGTTACCTCGACCATGCCTCCGGGAGCATGCGCGGGTCGATCCTGGCCCTGGCCCTTTGGTTTATAATCGGCCTGACCTTTCTTATATCCCTGTTTAAGGATGCCCCTCTGCCCCATACCAATCCTGACCGGCCATCCATTAGTTAATGGATTGTCCTTTTAATTCCCTGATCAGATTGCCCTTCTTCCCGCGGGATACCGGCAATTTACTTCCGTTACGAAGGACCACCTCTCCGCCATCCCCCTTTAGATAGCGGTAGATATGTTCCAGATTGACCAGGTACTTATGATGGATGCGGCAAAATCCAAGGGGCCGCAGTTGGTTTTCAAGTTCTTTCAGGGAATGAGTGGACTGGACAAATTGATTTTCCTGGTAGATCACCAGGCAAAAATTGCCATCCGCCTGAATATATAAAATATCATCAGCGGAGGCCAGTTCATAACCGCGATGAACCGGAATGGGAATTTTATTCATAGTGAAGGGTTGTCTTTTGGTGTTTAAATCTTCACCTCCGGAGCTATTTTAAAATTACAAAAAACAAAAAGGTAATTTTCTCGTCACCAGATATTCTTGATAACCGGCTCTCCTGATGAGATAACAAGCGCCTCTTCAATTGCAAATGATAATTCCCTTCATTCGCATTAATTCTTGAATCAGGATATTTCTATATAAGGTCGCCATTCAACCTCAGGGCGCTAAGCAGGTTCGCCTTTTTACCCCTTGAAACAGCCAGCCGCTCGCCGTTGGTGAGTTCGACTTCGCCTCCATCGCCCTTGTAATACCGGACGATGTGGGACAGGTTGACCAGGAACTCGTGGTGGATCCTGCAAAAACCACGTCCCTCGAGCTGGCGTTCCAGTTCTTTCAGGGACCGGAGGGTAAATTTTTTAGTTTTTTCCGGATGAAATAGAATGGAATAATTTCCATTGGATTTGAAATAGAGGATTTCCTGTAATAGGACAAACTCTATGCCTTCGTGTATGGGTATCGGAATACGGTTCATGCGCTTTAAATCAAAGGCCCGGATTGTGCGGGGCTCCTGGTCCGTTATTGCACGGTATAAATTTTCTGTAAAAACCCTTGTTTTCTGGCCCTGGACACCGGAAGGACGGTACCGTCGGTGAGAACCACCTGGCCGCCGTCCGCCTTCTCGAATCGGACCAGCTGGTTCAGATTGACTACATATTGATGATGAATGCGGTAAAATCCGGCAGGCGAAAGCCCCGCTTCCAGTTGTTTAAGCAAACAAGGAAGAAGGGTTTTGCAACCATCCGCAAAATGCGCCCAGGAATAATTGCCTTCCGATTGCAGCCACAGGATCCTTTTTCTTTCCATCCATAAAATCCCCTGGCTACAGGGCAGGGCCACCCGCTCTGTCCGCTCTGGTATCGTGTCCATAATGATTTCAGGTAATTTGTAATTCATTTATACCCCGAAACCCTAAAATGTTACCCGGTTCTAAACTTTTTTATAATTTTAAGCTGACCACACCCACCATTGAATAATAAGATCCGGGCCGAAAATGAACATATCCTGGAGGGCCTCCGAAGGGGCGATCTGCGCGTCATTGAAAAGGTCTTCAGCACCTGCAAGCCCGCTGTAATTCAAATGGTCGTCCGGCAGGGAGGGAACGAAGCCGATGCCGAAGATGTATTTATGGACGCGTTTGAAGCCATCTACAACCGGCTGCAATCCAACGGCCTGACGCTGGACCGGGCTTCTTTTAAAACTTATTTCATCCAGGTCTGTCTTTTTCAGTGGTCCAAGAAAATCCGGAAAAAAAACCGCGTCCATCAGGTAACAAATCCTGCCGGAGAGGTACAAACCGGGATGGAAGAGGTGCATGAGGCCCTGGCAGATCTGGACCGTAAGAAAATCGTCGCCGAAAAATTCCAATTGCTCTCCGAGGGATGCCGGCAATTGCTCGACTGGTTCATTTCCGAAGACAAAAATATTTCTGAAGTAGCCCTTCTGCTGGGAATCTCCGAAGGCAGTACCCGGAAACGCAAATATGAATGCAAGGAAAAACTGTTCCGGCTGGTAAAAGAGGACCCTATGTACCAAGAATTAAAATTTCCAGGATGATCGAAGAGGAATGGGATGAAGCCGTTGACCGTTTTCTCAGGGGCCAAATGGACCCGGAAGAAAGCGCCCGTTTTGCGGACCGGTTGAAAAACGATCCGTCCCTCCAGGAATATCTCCGGTTGAACCAGGCGCTGCACCAGGCCCTGAGGAATTCTCCTTCCCCTTTCAGGCAGACCCTGGAAAGAATTAATGTCTCTTCTGACTTGCGGGTGGCTTCAAAACGTGGCTGGATCCTCGTGGTGGTGACGGCAATCGCCCTCTCCATCTTTGCTTTCCTGGGCATATACCTGAACAGGAAAAAGAATTCCGGTCCGGAGGCCTTGTACCTGGCTTATATGAAGGCCCCTGCTTCGCTCAGCCCGGACCTGGCTCCCGACCGGACCGGCGAAGCGCAATCCAGAAGCATTTCTTTTCAAGATTCCGTATTGATGGAAACGGACCGTCTTTACATCAATGGACAAATCGACCAGGCTTTGCAATTATTGCAGTCGACCCCGGAAGATTTGTTATCCGACCGGATGCTTTTTCAGACCGGCCTGCTTTTGTTAATAAAAAACCAAGCCGGAGAAACACTCCGGGTGTTTGAGAAAATAAATGCCTATAGCCCCGGTGAAATCCTATGGTATGGAGCGCTGGCTCATCTGAAGCAAGGGGAGCCATCGGCAGCCAGGTCAAAGCTGGAGCTCATTCCTGCTGAGAGCCGATGGTACTCGCAAAGTCGGGAACTGTTGTCCCGGCTTTAGTGTTCAGGTCTGTCTGCGAAGCCAAAAGGCTAATAAGACGGTGCCTGCCAAAAGCGCCGCAAGGATCCAGTAACTAATTGAATCCATGCCCTCTAAGATCAAAGGTTCATTGTCCCCTACCAGGACCAGCCCGGCCCAATAATAGGGATGTTTTAATTCCGGTATGGCGTTGGCCAGGTAATCCTCCTTTGCTTTACGGAGGGCGTCTGCCTTGCCGAGGCCGGTTTTTAGGTGTTTAAAAAAACTTACGATGAGGTCCTTGGTACTGGCATCGTTGGCTTGCCAGAGCGACATGACTACATTTGGACAACCGGCGGCCTTAAAAGCCCGTGCGAGCGACATCACCCCTTCTCCCTTCAAGTATTTGCCTTTTCCGCTGTTGCAGGCGCTCAGCACGGAGAGTTCCGCGTTTAAATGCATCCTGGCGATTTCATAAGCATAAATCGCTTCATTTCTTCCGGGACCTTCCGGATTTTTTAATATCAGCTGGGAGTATTCAGGGTGTTTGTCATCCGCGATGGCGTGCATGGCCAGGTGCAGGATCCTCGCATTAGCCCCGTTCCGGAGCAATTTTGATTTATCTACTTCCAGGCCGGTATAGGCTTCCCCCTTCCATATATTGGCTGATTCCAATACTTCTGGTTCGTTAAACAACAGATTACCATATGCCTCCCGGTTGGCGGCATACAAAGGATAGGTAATCAGGGAGTCCAATCCTCGCTGAAGGAAAATCTCATGGCCCTCATAGCGGGGAGCAAACCCGGCATAGTTTTCATCCGGCTTCAGCAAAGGGGGTTCCTTCAACAGCAAACCGCTGGCGTATTCGTACCGGATGGTGCGTTTGCCCAGCGGGGAATCCTCAAATCCCCTTATGCTGGATTGAAGACATTCAAAAGGGAGGCGGGCCAGAAAGCCGTCCGGGATGACGATCAGGTGGTTCCCGGAGATCTGGTCCTCCACCGGTTTGATTAATAAATCGTATAATCCGGCGGACCATACACCTAAGGAATCCCGGGCCGTTTGATCAGTTTCCGGATTCAAAGCATCTGAGAATTTAATAGCCAGAGCTTCCAGTCCAGAATTGGCTTCCTGTTTTATGATCCTGAATTGACTTTGATTCATGTGCAGGAGGTATAAATGTTTTGTGCCGGTAAAATAATCCAGCAGGTCAGCCTGCTCTTGTTTTAAATAATCGCGAAGCCGGTCGAAGGGAAACCGGTCCAGGGAATAAGGGTTTGGGACATGGACCGTCTCCATTGGTTCCTTCTCGGCAAGCATGACCAACTGGCCTGCCAGTTCAGCCTGTGTTTTTTTCAGATTAAACAATTTTAAAGTATCCTTCACCGGCGAAGTCCGCTCCATTTCAAGGATCTGATCCCGGAGGTAGGCAATTTCCGTTTTAAGTTGTTCGGCCTGGCTCCTGGGCGCCGCCTCCTGCCCATAGGCGGATATGTTCTGCTTGTCCAGCAGTTCTTTGATCTGAAATGCCTTGACCAGATCCGAAATATAGAATGCTTCCCTGGCATAACTTTCGTTTCCTGTTTGTTCATAAAGATGGGCGCACAATTCGAGGGCGTCCTCATAAAACGGGTACAGATAATGCAAGCGGTTGGTTTTGGACTGGCGGCGGTAGAGTTCGTCCTGGAGGCGCTTCATCGAAGCATGAAAGGTTTGCAGTAAACGATACCCCTGCTCCAGAACGTTTATTGAATTTTCCTGTATTCCAATGGAAACCATACTCTGGATTAATGGCTTCAGAAAATCCTGAACCCGGAGAACCTCCTGTCCGGTAAACCTTTCCCATTGAACCAGCCCGGCAACCAAAGAATCCATTGAAGGAACTTGATGTATTTGGTCCAGGATTTCTTTACAAAATCGTATACAATCTCCGGGCTGTCCTCCCTTGAGCAGTGCCCTGGCTTTTAATTCCAAAAGAACAAATTCAGGGTTGCTTGAAGAAACTACGGGATCTCTGAGGGATGCATCGACCAAATTTATACAATCCTGGTATTTACCTGTTTTTAAAAAAAAGTCAGCCAATCGGTATCTCAGAAAATGCCTGTTTACCAATGCGGCGCCGGATTCCGATTTCCGGAATTGCGTCATTAATTCTTCCGCTTTCTTCCACTCCCCATGATACAAATGAATGGCTGCTCTACTATCCAAAGCACTGCGCTGAAGGAAGTCATTTCCCGGTTCGTGTTTCTTAATCAGGGAATCCGCCAGGTCAGCAAGGTAGGTGGCTATTTCCGGCTCATCATTGTTCAGGTGTATCCAGACTTTATTAATCGTAGCACCAATATATTGCCTGGGGATATTGCTTAAAAGCAGGTTGCGAACCACGGGCGGACGGCTGTTCGTGCCCATAAATTGTTTATAGAATTTGGCGTCCGGAATATCCGAATGTCTGATGACAAAGTTGTCGTACAGGGTCTTCACCAGGGATTGCATCCTGCTTGCAAAAATCTCCGCATGATCTACGTCGCCCATTTCCCAATAAAAAGAGGCCATATTATTATAGACATTCACCAGGAAATTATTTAAACTGTCCATGGTGCGCACCCTGATTTCATAGGCTTTTAAAAAATACTCTTTGGACTTTACCAGTTCGCCGTAATTCCTGTAACAGTTTCCCAGCTTGATCAGGCATTTGGTGGCAATGAGGTGGTCCTCCCCCAGCTTCTTTCTGCACCAGTCAAGGGACAGGTTCAGGTATTTAAAGGCGCTGTCGTTTTCCTGTTTCAGCTGATAGAGGTATCCGACATTGAAATAACTGTCAATATAATAGATCCAGGTCAGGGTATCTGCTGTATATTGAAGCAAATGGTCGAAACGCTGCACACAGTCCTGCGCGAGCATCAGGGCGCTGTCCACTTTATACATATAGGCATAAATCTCCGCCCGGTGAAACTGGTCAAAAGCTGAGGTGGAATCCTGAAGATAAGAGGCGGGCTTATCAAGCAACGGGGGCTTCATCCCCTCAGCCGGCGTTTCCGGATTTTGGGGCTGGGAGCAAAATGTAAATAAAAACAGGCTCGCCGCGAATAAATATTCACGTAAAGGGAATTTCATAGCAGGATGTTAAGTCACTTAAGATAGGGAATTAAATATTAATTAAGAATTAAGAATTAAGAATTCAATTACAATAAAAAAAACCCCCGTTACTTGCATAACGAGGGTTTAAAGTAGTCTTAAAAAACTTTACGATCCTATTTGGTATCCCACCATACCTTGGTGGTATATGTGTCTGGCGTCACCCCTCCTGTTGCCAGGTTGGGGTTGCTCGCTGTTTCACTGGTTGGATAAGGGATCCGTACGGGAATGGTGCCATTTGTGATGTTGGAGGGATGCTTGGCGGCTACCAGCACCGGGAAATCCAGTTGCCTCCAGTAAGACCACACCTCATACCAGTTGAGGAAATTGGCCACCCAAAGCTGGTCGGCAATCATCTGAATGGCAGGCTTCGTCACTCCATATTGGTAAATGCTGAGATAATTGGTCACAGCGGCATCCGATACGGTCAGCGAGGCATCGTGTATGGTATACTCTTGCATGGCTGCTTTCACGCCTTTTTCATAATGCTCCTTGTCCGTGCCGGCAACCCCACCGAGGTTTTTCAGCTTTGCCAGGGCAAGCATAAATTCAACCTCTGCATAACGCATGATTACATATGGTTCGTCGTCCTGCATCAGCTTGACATTGATTTTGCTGTAGGTCGTGTTGAAATCCACGTTTCTGCCTTCCAGGGCATCCACGTCCGTTTTGTCCAAACCATGAGGCATGCCCTTTTGGTTTAACGGATTGGCGCCGTCGCCGATGATCGTGAAATCATTGGCGGTCCAGTTGCCGATCCCTCCGCTGATGATCATGAGACGGGGATCGTCATCGGCCACGGAATTGGGATCCGTGCCTTTCAGGAAATTAATCAGGGTTTGGCCCAGGTAGGGCGACTGACCGCCGTCTCCGGGATAGAAGGCCCGGGATATCCCGTTCTGGTTGGTCCATTCGCTGGGGCTCAGAGCCATGGGGACAACAAAATTATCCGCATTGCTCGTCATCACGCCTCCGGTCACCGCCTTCCCGGCATAGGTCCCTGCAAGGGCCCCGTCGGCATCGGCTGCACGCAGGGCCAGTCGGAGCATGAGCGAATAAGCAAACTTTTTCCATTGGGTCACATCTCCTTTATATACAAAATCCGCTTTTGCAAAACTGGCCTGGTCTTTATCGGAAGCGTTGAGTGCTGCGGCGGCTTCATCCAGTTCCTTCAGAATGTCCGTATAAATGGCTTTGCCGTCATCGTATTTCGGAAAGAATATGCCTGAGGTCCCAAGATTGGCCTCGGAATAAGGCACGTTGCCATACATGTCGACCAGACGTGCATAGGTCCAGGCTCTGAGGATACGGGCCGCATTGCGGGTATTTTGTTTGTTGCCGGCATCAAAACCGCCGTCACCGGTTTGTTTGAGCACTTCCGCGATGTTTTTCAACTGGTCGCGGTAAGACATCTCAAAGGGCGCGGCGCGGGTCTCCCCATTGTCGGTGTATTTATCACCGGGAGAAATTCCACCGCTGTTGGCGTTGCCCAGGTGCTGGATGGCATGGGCGCACAGGCCGATATTGGTCCTCCAGTCGATGTACCGGTTGTCCCCGGAAGACCCGTTGGAAGCGATACCCAATAGGGCGGCTGAGAATAGGAAATTCATATCAATCTGGTTGACCGCCTGGGGATTGATGTTCAGATCCTGCAGTTCGTCGGTATTGCAACGCACCAGCAGGACGGATACTATAGTCAGAAATAATAATTTTTTCATTTCGAATTGATTTAACTGTTAAAACCCAACTTTTAAATTAAAACCATAGCTCCGTGTGGAAGGGAATCCGAAATAATCCATGCCCTGGGAATTGCTGACCGTATAAGAAGATTCCGGATCGATATTGTCCACATTCTTGTGCAGGATCGCCAGGTTCCTTCCTACAAAGGAAAGGCTGAGGTTCTGGAACGGAGTTTTGCTCAACATTTTATTCGGGAAATTATATCCCAGGGTAAGCTGGCGAAGCTTGATAAACGAAGCGTCGTAAACATACATGTCGGCTTTACCGTTTTGCTCACTGCCGGTGGTTGACCAGTAACGCTGGGCTTCCTGTGGAGTGAGATCACGGTCGATGGGCTCAAATACGTTCGGAGAACGTTCGATCACCCCTTTGACATGGAGGGGTGCTTCACCCTGGCGTCCGATCAGAGATTGTTTATGGTAACCCCATTGGGTCAGCCTCATATTGGTTCCCGAGAACAGATCACCGCCAAATTTGAAGTCAACCAATGCTCCAAGGTTAAAATTATTCCAGGTCAGGCTGTTGTTTAATCCTCCCGTCAGATCAGCCACTCCATTTCCGATGATCTGGTAATTGGGATCTCCGATCGGGCTTCCCCACTGGTCAAATACGAGATTGCCGCTGGGGTCTGTTTTCTGAACCCGCCCGGTGATCATGCCGTATGGATAGCCTACAATATGTTTGATGAAAACGTTCCTCGTACGAGGCTCTTCCAATACCAGTTCTTTTGACCCTTCGATCAGGCTTACAACTTCATTGTTGTTTTTAGCCATATTGAGAGAAACGTCCCAGGTCACTTTGCCTTGTATGGGGGTGACCCCGATGAGGGCTTCAAATCCACGGTTTGTCAATTTGCCCAGGTTCACAGCCGTGGCATCAAATCCGGCAGCTCTGGAAATGGTAGCAGGGAGGATGTCGTCGGTCGTTTTCTGGGAATAATAAGTCAGGTCTGCATAAACCCTGTTCTGGAACAGACGGATATCTACGCCAAATTCAATTTCGGTGGAAGTCAGAGGCTTAAGATTCGGATTGGGTATGGTCCCTCCCTGGCCGATGGCAAAGGCAAACCCACCAAGAGGGGTACCAACGTGCGGTGCGCCGTTCAGGCCGTAGGTAATGGCTGTAGAATAAGCTCCCACCGTAGCATTTCCCACCTGGGCCCATCCACCCCTCAGCTTGAGATAACTGATGAAAGAAGGCAAATTTTTGAAGGCGTCGGAAGCCACAAAACTGGCCTGGACGGAAGGATAAAGAATACTGTTGAATTCCGGGTTCAATACGGAAAACCAGTCGTTCCTCACAGTCCCGGTCAGGTAGAGGTAACCTTTGTAGCCCAATTCAGCCTGGCCAAGGAGGGAATTGATCCCTGTCTCGCTTTGGCCAAATCCCCAGTTCCTCCGGACGGAATTGTTGATAAAAGGTTGGAAGGGAACGTTAAAGCCCCCGTCGCTGCTGATATTGATCACATCGGATTCGCGGCGCATGCGGTTGCCACCGCCGAATACATTGACCGAAATATCCCCGAAGGTTTTATTAAACCCTACGGTATATTGGAAATTGGTTTCCTGTACGCGGTCGATGCCTTCACTGATGGCCCCGGCGCGATTATATCCGGTTCCCTGCGGGGTCAGGCCTTTTGCCCTTCTGGCATATTTGTCCAAACCAATCTGGCCTTCCACATAAAGGAAGTCAGTGATGTCATACCTCAGTCTCCCTGAGGAAATGACGCGGTCCCTTTTGTCGTTGTTGATGAATTGGTAGGCAGCCCAGTAACCTCCGGAACTCCACTGGTCGTTGACCGGGTTGACCTGCAATTCTTCACCAGGGATACGTCCCCAGTAGGAGAGCACGTTGGCAGGAATGCCTTCAGCGGGTATGGCGCCGATTTTATTCGGGTCCCCGCGGAGCACGGAGTAGGGAATGTTGGGAGCCACTTTCCAGACGTTTTGAATCCCGTTGCCCGGAGAGTCTGAAAGGGTTGGCCGGTTTTTATTGTTTTCCAAAGAATAAAGGATTTTGGCATCCATGGTGATTCTTTTCCCGAATTTGGAATTGGCCGCCAGCGATACATTGGTCCGGTCAAATCCGGTATTGGGAAGGATCGTTGAGCCTCTGAGGTCCGTTGCGGATATGCGGAAAGAGGAATTGTCCGTACCGCCCGTAAAGGCAAGGCTGTTGGTAAAGGAGGTACCGGTTTCAAAATATTCCTTAAACCGGTCGCCGGCATAGGAATAGGGCCTGGATATACCATCAAACTGGATCACGGATGAACCGTCAAATTTGGGTCCCCATCCCTGGTGACCCCAGTTCCCGGCTTCCTGTATGGTGGAAGGTTTGGTCGATACCCCATTGGGCAAAGCCCCGGTAAAACCGCCTGATCCGTAATCATTCTGGAGGTCGGACAAATCATTGAGGGTTTCAAATACAAAGTTGGAATTGAATTCCACTCCGATTCCTTTTCTTTTGGCTCCCCTTTTGGTGATGATGTTGATGACCCCGTTGGCTGCACGAGCGCCGTAAAGAGCGGCCGCGTTGGCTCCCTTTAACACGGTGATGGATTCGATGTCATCGGGGTTGATGCTGGACATCCCGTCCCCTTCATCGGAACCACCCCAAAGACCGGCCTGTCCAAAGCCCGAATTGTCCATGGGGACGCCGTCAACTACGTATAGCGGCTGATTGCTTCCGTTGAGGGATTTGTTCCCCCGTATAATGACCCTGGAAGATCCGCCCGGGCCGGAAGCCACCTTGCTAACGTTAACCCCTGCCACGCGGCCGGTGAGGGCGTTCGCAATATTGTTTTCCCTGGCCTGGATAAAATTGTCTCCGCCGACTTCCGACACGGAGTAACCCAGCGCCTTTTTCTCCCGGCTAACACCCAAAGCGGTAACCACCACCTCGCTCAGGGCAACGCCCGGCTGCATGGTTACATTGATGGAGGACTGGTTGCCCACCACAATCACCTGCTCCTGGAATCCGGTGTATGTAAATCTCAGCGATGCATTGTCGGGCACGTTGTCGAGGGAATAATTCCCGTCGAAATCGGTCACTGTACCCTGGGTAGTCCCCAGAATGAGGATAGTAACGCCAACGAGAGGTTCGCTGTCTTCTCCATTGGTTACTTTGCCTGTGATCGTGCGCTGGGCAATGGCTTGCCACCCGCAGAATACAAGCAGGATCAGTAAAGTTTTTTTAATCATAACAATACAAATATTAGTTTTTTAAAATCTGAATAAAGCGGAGTGTTTTTTACCTGAAAAAACGTATAAGAGACCTCTAATGTACCTCATTGTTAAGAAATTATTTAGTTTTCCAACAAAAGGATTAAAAAATTCAAATATTGGATAATACCGTGTAAGCAGCCTCTGAAAAACGAATAGTGAGTGTAAAATTTTAACTATTTCTGCCTAAGGGGTATTTTACAACGATTGGGCAGGTGGGCTTGTGCCCTTCCGGATTAAAATTATTTGCCCTTTTTTTCCGCCGGGTTTTGCCGAAATACCCGGAGAATGTCATCGTTACAGCCAGCCAGAATGACCCTGCCCGAAGGACTGTCCATGGAAGCCAGGGATTTGACGTCCCAAGGCATAAATATTCCTGATTTGATGCGATCAAGGGCGGTGAATCCGGACTTGCCATCCCCAAGCAGGATCATCCCATAGCCGGCATCGTTGCGGGTGGTCTCTATCTCGGCCTGGTAAAGGTTGCCTGCCAGGAGGAGGTCCATATGACCATCCTTATTGAAATCTTCGGTGATAATATCGTTTACAGAAGACAATTGGGCCATTGTGGGTAAAATATGGGGTCTGAATAAACCATTCCCCAGATTTTCAAAATAAGTGCTTGCAAAAGTCTTTGCTTCGAGATGCAGTGCATTTTTCAATTTATCCTTGCCATAAACCTGAGCCACGTTGGATGAGGCAAACATATCGTAGGTTGGAAATTTTTGACTGAGCGCGGGGACCTGTTCCGAAGAACATTGCCTGCCCCGGAGCGGAAACTGCACCCCGAAATTGTAATAGGTCAGGACCACGTCTTTCGAACCGTTGTCGTCGAAATCATAATAGTACACCTCGAAGGGTTCTTCTTCACTGGCTTTGTATTTATAATTCAGACCCAGGTTACCTGCGATCAGGTCCTGATCGCCATCCCGGTCCATATCGGCGGCTTTAATGCTGAACCACCATCCGGTACTGGATTGAAGCGTGAAATCATCCGTATTCCTGACCAACTGGTCCCCTTTGTTCAAAAACACCAGGATAGGGGTCCATTCCCCGGCGAGGACAAGGTCGGGTTTCTGGTTGCCGTCCAGATCGGTCCAGACCGCATCGTTGATCATGCCCAGGTCCTTAAATCCAGGGGCCATGGCGGCGGTGACATCCGTAAACTTCCCCTGGTCATTCTTTAACAATGCACTGCTGGCAGGGACCGGGTAGGCCCAGGTCGTATGCCTTCCTGCTATGAAGAGGTCCGGGTCCCCGTCCCCGTCAAAATCGCAGGGCCTCACCTTGGAACCGCTGAATAGGAGTTCAGGTAAAATGCCTTCACCCTTTGTAAACCGGCCTTTTCCGTCATTGACGTAGATCCGGTCCTGGTAGGACTTGGAACCCGGCCTGAATTCATTGCCTCCGCTGACCACATAAAGGTCCAAGTCTCCGTCCAGGTCAAAATCCAGGAAGGCCGAGCCCATATCTTCATGATTTTTATCCCTGGTAAAACAATCATTGATCAGTTCCTCAAAACTGCCGTCCGCCTTCTGGCAATAAAGCACCCCCGGTGTGCCTGCCGCTCCGCCGACAAACAGGTCCGCCAGGCCATCCGCATTGACGTCCCCGGTGGACAATACCGGCCCGAAGGAGGACATTTTATGGGGAAGCAGGACCTGGACTTTATAATCATCGAAGCTGTTTTCAATGTGCCGGTGGGAAAAGTTGATCTCTTTATTGATTTCCGTAAAAAGCGGCGCCGGGACCGTTTTGGTTTCCGGTTCGGGGAAGGCTGCGGTCGAATAATTTATTTTGAGCACCTGGTCGGCTTTGACGTCGGTAAACAAATTTTCTTTCCCATCCGGCCAGCGCACTTTTACTTTTTTTATGATCGGGTTTTTGCCCGTTCCGAAATGGGCAATGGTTTCGGAAGTGGAATACATGCCCCGCACTCCCGTAATCTCAAAAAACTGGGGACCGGCGGTGGTTTCAATCCAGATCTTGGTACCCATGGCCGTGATATTCCCGGCATCGGCTACCGGCTGGATGCGCAGGTAGTGGTTGTTTTCGGTGGCATTGTTGCGGTAAATGGAAGCGAGGTCGTTGATATTGCTGACGACCAGGTCCAGGTCTCCGTCATTATCGAGGTCCGCGTAGGCGGCTCCGTTGGAAAAGGTTTTTTCCGTCAGGCCCCATTCTTCCATTTGTTTGGAAAAACGGAGGTCGCCTTCATTTTTAAAAATATAGTTCCTCAGTTTGACGGAAGGGGTCAGGGAAAGCGCTTTGTTGATATCCACGATATCCCAGATGGATACTTTCTGATCCAGGGTGGGATGCTCCGCCATATATTCGGCCATGGCAGCCTGGATGTTGTCTACAAAGGCTTTGTGCGCGTCCTTATTCCGGATGTCCCGCATAAGGCCGTTGGTTATAAACAAATCCTTCCAGCCGTCATTGTCAAAATCCGCAAAAAGCGAAGACCAGCTCCAGTCCGTGGTAGCCGTCCCGGCTAGCTGCGCGATATCGCTGAAATGGGCCCCTCCCGAATTCAACTGGAGGGTATTGAACATGTACTGGTAATGCCCGCTGTCCTGGACCACTTTCCAGAACGCGGCGGGATTCATACCGCTCATATTGGCCTTCAGCCGGTAGTTGTCCTCCGCAACCATATCCACGACGACGAGGTCGAGCCTGCCGTCGTTGTTGATATCCCCGGCATCCACTCCCATGCTGAAATAGGAAATGTGCTTCAGGTTGTCGTGAATTTTATTGGTGAAGGTGCCATCGCCATTATTGATAAAAAGCCAGTCGGGGATCCAGAAATCATTGGAAATATACAGGTCGGTCCAGCCGTCCCCGTTCAGGTCGCTCGCAGATACACTGTTGGGGAAACCCGTTTTTTTCAGGCCGGCCTTTTCCGTGATGTCCACGAAACGATCCCCCAGGTTTTCAAGCAGTTTGATGCTGTATTCCTCTTTGATGAGTTCGGTGCCGTAATAACTGGAATAGTCACCCGGATTGGGCGGTTGGTTGAGCAGGAGGAGGTCCGGGTCGCCGTCCTTGTCGTAATCGATAAAACTGGCGTGCCGCGTCCGGGCGGAATCCGCCACCCCATATTGTTCCGACTTTTCAGTAAAGGTGCTGTTCCCGTTGTTGATGTACAATTTGTTTTTACGCAGTTCCGGTTTGTCGTCGTACAATTCCCGGGTGATGTAAATATCAATATACCCATCCTTATTGATGTCTTCCATGAGAACTCCCGAAGACCATCCACCATTGCTGAGGATGCCCGCTTTTTTGGTAATGTCTTCAAACTGGAGGTTGCCCTTGTTGAGATAAAGTTTATCCTCCACCAGGTTGCCGGCCATAAATATATCCTGGAGGCCATCGTTGTTGATGTCCGCGATCCCCACCCCGGCGCCGCCATAAAAATTGGAATAGATGGTGATGTTGGCTTCCTTGGTGTCCTTGATCTGGTTGTTGAACCGGATCCGGGTGTGGTCGGGTGAAAGCAGGGTGAACAGTTTTTTCTCGGGAGGCGCGGAAGAGGGGGCCACCTCAAACGAAATACTTCCGGAGAATACCAGTAAAAGAAAAAGAAAGTACTTCATAATACGGGGTTACGGAAATTTAAAGTTTTCAAAAATAGGATATTCGGCCTACATTGCCTGGAGAATTTTGTTCAATTCAATCGATGCCTTAATTATGAAACGAATGATGGTCCCCAGATGCGTGTTGATGCTCTTTTTTTGTCCTCCATTCCTGTTCAAGGTCTTTGCTACCGGACCCGCTGTGCTTTTTTTCAGGGCCAACGCGGACACGGTGGCTAAATTCGAAAAATTTGAGATCAGCCTCGATTTTAAAGCCGATTTTACCAATCCCTTTGATCCGGCCCAGGTGGACCTCCGGGCTTCGTTCACTTCCCCGACAGGAAAGGTCTGGCAGATTCCCGGCTTCTATAATTACAGCAGCTGGACGGCCGTCTGGATGATCCGTTTCTCCCCCGATGAAACCGGGACCTGGAAATACACGGTGAGCATCAAAGACAAAACGGGCGTAAACGACAGCATCAACCGGGTGTTCCAGGTGCGCCCTTCCGCTCACAAGGGCCCGGTAAAAATAGCTGCAAACAAACGTTTTCTCCAGCATGCCAACGGCGACTCCTATTTCGGGGTCGGCCTTTGGTATAACGACAGTTACGCGGCCTATAACCAGGGCAGGATCAACCCGCAGGAGCTGGATGAGCTCAAACGACTTGGGGTAAATTTTATCAGCACCTTCATCACCCCGCTTGAAACCCATGGAAGCGGGCTGGGACGGTACGATCAAAGCATCTGCGGCAGGCTGGATGAAGTGCTGCAGCTTTGTGAGGAAAGGGACATCCAGCTCAGCCTCAATATCTGGTTTCATTCCTACCTCTCCGAAACCGTATGGGGAGGGGGCAATATCCGGTGGAATACCAACCCCTATAAACAAATCACCTCAGCCAAAGATTTTTATCGCAGTGAAGAAGCCTGGAAATTCCAGCAACTGCTGTACCGATATATGATCGCCCGCTGGGCATACAGCCGGTCCCTCTTGCTTTGGTTTGTCATCGATGAAGTCAACGGCACCGACGGCTGGGTTTCCGGCGACAGCCTGATGGCTGCCCAATGGGGTAAAAAAGTACATGATTATTTTAAGGCCCACGATCCTTATGGCCACCTCACCACGGGTACCCGCAGCGGAGGCATTGGTGAATTCTGGCATGAAGGCTACCAGATCTTTGATTTGTCCAACCGGGAAATATATGAAGCCCAGGGATTTCCCATTGTCCGGAGCGGCAGGCTGGACAGCGCCGATACCCATCCCCTGGCCCTGAGTTATATGAATTATGCCGGCCAAATAGAAAGGCTCTGGAAAGGTTATGAAAAACCGGCCATCATAGGGGAAACCGGCTGGGACCACACTTTCTATGAACCCAGCATGCCGGGTTACCAGGCCATGTATCACAATGCCCTGTGGGTAACCCTCGCAAAAGGCACCGCCATGACGCCTTTTTGGTGGGCCCACTCCGGCTACCTCAATGACAACATCATCACCAACCAGGTCCGGAATATCGCCCGGTTTTCCCAGGAAATTCCCTTTGCAAAACTCAGCAAGCCAAAACCGGTGGAAGCCATCACGGGAGGCAGGAATGCCTACGCCATGAGCAGTGACCAGCTGATCTATGGCTGGGTGGTCAATCCGGATTCCGATGTCAGCGGGGCACAGGTAAGTTTGACGTTGACAGGCAGTCCCGCCTCAAAATATAAGGTCAGGATTTACCATACCTGGCGGGGGGCTTTTATCCAGGAATCCGAGGTGGTCCCGCAGGGCAATCAGATCCGGTTTGAAATACCGGTGCTGAAGATCCAGGGCGGACGGGGATTTTACATTGGACAGGACGCGGCTTTTATCCTAAGCCCCATAGAATAAGCCGTGGCGAACTCGAAGTCTTCCCAACTGCTAACTTGCCAACTAGCCAACTAGCCAACTTACTAACTAATTAACCTTCCACATACATCCTCTCAATCGCATCCTTGTATTTCTCCAGCAATAACCTTCGCTTGAGTTTTAAGGTTGGTGTCAGTTCTCCCTCCCGGCCATCGGATTTGATGGGAACCCATACCTCGGGCACCAATGTGAATTTTTTTATTTGTTCGATATGTCCAAAAAGCGGATTGTATTGGTCCACGATCTGTTGATAGAGTTTAATAACCTCGGGAAGCTTCACCGCCTCTTTAAGGCCGGTCCAGGGTATTTTTTCTTCTTCAAACCAGTTTTTAAGGCTTTCTTCCGCAGGGACGATGAGGGCGGTCACAAATTTCATCCGGTCGCCGACCAGCATGATATTATCTAACAGGAAATCTTCCTTTAATTTGTTTTCAATGGGGCTGGGCGCTACATATTTCCCACCTGAAGTTTTGAACAATTCTTTTTTGCGGTCCGTAATCTTCAGAAAACGGATGCCGTCCTTGCCGGTGACAAAAGTGCCGACATCTCCGGTGCACAGCCAGGTTTTTCCATCAATGACCTTAAGCGATTCGGCGGTCCACTCCGGGTGCTTGTAATAACCGATCATGATATTGGGACCGGAAGCGAGAATTTCCCCCTCCCCTTCCTTATATATGGCTTCGCTGTTGTCGAGCCGCACCTCCACGTTTGACATCAGGGGGCCGACCGTCCCGATCAGGGCTTTATGGGGTTCAAACAGGCTGATGCTGATGCCGGGCGAAGCTTCCGTAAGTCCATAGGCTTCCCGGACCGGGATGCCCGCTGCCGAAAAAACGCGGATGATCCGGGTGGGGCAGGGCGCCGAACCGGTGACCACCCCCTTGACTTGTCCTCCCAGGGCAGCCCTCCATTTTGAAAAAATCAGTTTATCGGCGATGGCCCACTGGATGGCTTTCAGTCCTGTGGGTTTGAAATCGAATTCATATTCTTCGGTGAGGCTGATGGCCCAAAAAAATAATTTCTTTTTAATCCCGGTGAGGTCTGAACCCTTATTGTATATTTTTTCATAAACCTTTTCCAGCAAACGCGGAACACAGGTAAAAAAATGAGGACTGACCGATTTGAGATCGCCTTGGTCTCCACCCAGGTTGTCCGTCCCGGTCTGGTATACATTGAGCCCGACATAAACAAAGGCATAGGTCGCAGCCCTTTCGAAGATATGACAGATGGGCAGGAAGCTGAGTACTTTTTCCCCGCAGCTTACCGGAAGGATGTCTTTGACTTCCCGGATGCAACTGGCCAGGTTGAAATGGGACAACATCACTCCTTTGGGCTTCCCGGTGGTGCCGCTGGTATAAATGATGGTCACCAGGTCTGAAGGTTTTATGCGGGCGATGCTTTGGTCCACTTCACCGGTGCGGTCGCTGCGCAATAAATCCTTCCAGTGGATTTCGCCGACTCCTTCATCGATGCCTATGATTTGTTTTAGCGCAGGAAGGTTTGCCCGGACATTTCCGATTTTTTGGTCGAGGTCGCCTTTTCCGATAAAAACGGCCTTGCAGGCGGATTCGGTCAGGATATATTCATATTCACCCGGGCTGATGGTCGGATAAAGCGGCACGGAGACCATGCCCGCGTATTGAATGGCGAGGTCAATGACGATCCATTCGGGCTGGTTTTTATAGGAGATGATGGCCATATTGTCCCCCGGTTCGTAACCGGAGTCCAGAAGACCCTGGGCCAATTGGCGGGCCAGTTCAATGATCTGAGCGGTGCTGTAAAATTTCCATTCCCCATTCTGGCGCGATCCGAACGATTTTTCCTGCGGGTAGTGTTTTAACTGGTAATCAAAAAATTCAAAAACGCGCTCAATCGTCATGGGTCAGAATTTAATTGGATTCATGCAGTATCCGGATCTGGTTCAATCGTAGCAATATAGCGAAATTTAGAAAAAAGTAAGTCCCTACTTTGTCGGTTTCCACCATATCATTGAAAAACAGGATGACGAGGATGGAGGACATGGACATGGTGGCCGCAAAGCCCCAATGTCGCAGCGCCGGAAGCTTTGCCCGGAGCAGGGGCTGGGCTTCCAGAAAAAACAACCAGATCAGTACCAGGAAAAAGATCAGTCCGGGGAGGCCTTGCTCCACCGCGGTCATCAGGTAATAATTATGAATCCCGCTCCGGTCCGGGTTTTCACTCACATAGGTTGAAAAACGGTGAAGCGTATAGGCGGGATAAGCGGAATAAAAACCTGCCGGGCCAAATCCCACCAGGTATTTTTCTCCCACCATTCTCACCCCGGCCACCCAGCGGTAAAGCCTTTCCATGGTGGAGATATCCTTTCCCTGCGGAGTGGCTTCAAGCAGGGTGCCGAATTCCACGTGGGTCACGGCTTTGTTGTAATCCGGAGCCAGTTCCAGGTAACGGTTACCCGAAGTAAAATAAATCATGGCCGCAATGCCCAGGGCCGGCAGGATCAACATAGCCCTGTTGACCCATTTCCATCTTACTACAGGATAAACCAGGATCACCGCCGGCAGGGCCAGGTAGGCCGCCCGGGTATAAGAAAAAAAAATACCGGCCAGAAGGACCAGGACCAGTCCGATCCATATCATTCTGAAAAAAGCCTTACGCTTTAACAGATGCCAGACCGGCCAGGCGTAAGGAAGAAGACAGACGAGCAGGCAGGCGTAATTCACATGGTTCCGGTAAAAGGGCCGCACCGCGGTATTGATCTGGTCAAAGGCAAATCCCGAACCGGCATGTTTCCACTCGATGATCATCACCGTGAGGGCAGCCGTGCCGATGGAAAGAAGAGCGAAACGAAAAAGCCTTTTTTCATTTTTCAGAAAAAGATAGGCCAGGATATAGAATACAAAAAGATACCAGGTTTTGGATATCCAGTATTTCAACGAAACCCATACGTCCTGGCTGGAAAGGCTGGTAAATAATATCCACAACCAATGTACGGCCAGGGCAACCGTGATGGGGTGTTTCAGAATTTTCCGGATATCCGCGGTCGCAGGATGGAGCACATACACCAGGCCGAAGCCAAACAACCACCACATCAAAAGTTCATCCGGAAAATCCGTGGCAAAACCGCCCGGCAGGTCCACTTCGGTACTCAAGGGGATACTGATCAATAACAGGTAAAATATCCAGTGAAGACGGTGAACGCTGATCTGGAAAAAAAGCAAAAACAGGGGGGCCAGAAAACACCAGGTTTCCTGAAAAACGATTCCCGCCAAGGCGGAAATCAATACAAATACCGGAAATCCGTTTCGGTCAATCCACAGCCGGAATCCCTCAGCCAGCATAAAAACTATTTCCAGAAGGATTTCAGAATATAATACAGGCTGAGCGAAAGGGCGGAAAACAAGGCAGCGGCGATTACCAGGAGACTGCGTGTCGGCCTCGATTTGTAGATGGGTATTTCGGCCTGGGATACGGTGATCAGGGCGGGGGCTGCAGCGCCAGCCGTATTGACCGCATGCTGATAGCGGATCCGGTCTTCATTTAACTGGGCATTCAACCTTTCAATATTGAGGTCAAGCGACTGGATCCGTGAAACCCCTTCATTAAAATTTTCAAGACTGAAGGAAGCCACCCCTGCGTTTGACCTGGTGATGTTCCGCCATTGCGTTTCCAGGCCTTTGATGCGGGCGGCCAGGTACATGAGGGTATCCCTGGGGGCATTGCTTTTTTTCAATACTTCATAGCGGGCTTGTTCTCCGGCCAGGTCGCTGGACACTTGTGCGGCAATGGCGGACATGGATTCCGTCTGGGCCTCAATATTGTAAATGGGGTAAATTTTCCTCAACCGGTACAAACTGTCGTTGAGCGCATGCAGCAAAGCCTGCTTTTCCTGGATGCTCGCCCGGTAGGTGACCGATACGGCACTCAGGCGATCGGTGATCAGTTTGACCGCAGCCCGGTTTACCGATTCCCGCGCTTCATTGGACATGCTGGCAGCCAGGGCTTTGTCCTGGTCTTCTATGCTCAGTTCGATGGCATCGTATTTGGTTTTCACGACTTCCATCCTTTTGTCCAGTTTTTTCCGGATTTTATGATGGGCAAAAGGACGGGTGGAATCCATCTTATAATGCCGGTAGAGGTCAAAAGTGGAAATCAGGTGATCTTTGATTTCGTTGGAATGACAAAGAGTGAGGAGCCGGTCCAGGTCTTCCCCGCTGCCATAAAACTCAGGGTCGGATAAGGAATTGCCGAAGATGAGCTCGGGCTTGGCCAGGTCGGGGCTGGCCGCATAAAATACCGTAGTGGCCTTATAATAATTTTTTAAAGTCAGGGAAAGCAGCGCCGCACAGATCCCGACCAGGAGTGCCCAGGTGAAAATCGGTTTTTTTTTATCCCAGAGGATTCGGATAGCGTCCCTGATTTGCTCCGGTTCTTCCATACAACGAAAGTATGAATTTCTGGTCAGCCGACGCCCGGGCTCAATCGACGCCTGGTTTAAAGACTAAACGGAAAACTTGGGCCAGGGGCAACAAATTTGAGGAGAACACCAAAATCAACAGGGCCAGCACATGAACCGGAATCGCAGCCGGTGCAGGAAGCCCTGAATAAAGCACTCCTGTCCCGGTCAACACAGCCATCCCCAGAACCAATACCATAAGGCCGAAGTGCTTCCATTGAAACCGGATGATCTTGCGTAAATGGATCAAACCGGCGAGTAAAAAGGCAGTGATGGTTTGGGTGACCAGGGCCACCCCTGCCGCCCCGGCGGCTCCATAGCTGCGCGTGACCAGCAAATGACCGGCTGCGTTGATGCAGATGGAAATTAAAAACAACCGGTTCATGGCACCGGCTTCCTTCACCGCGGTTAACAGGGTGCTGAGCAGGTAGTTGATGGTTAGGGGAACCAGGTTCAGAATCGTAAGGTGGAGAATGTCTTCCGCCGGATCGGTATAAAGGGCCTGCATGATATACCGGTGCTGGAAAGCCAGGGGCATTGCGATCAGAGAGGCAAGCACAATCATCAGTTTCCAGGCGAGGTCAAAAAGGGACTGGCGCTGTTCCCACAATTTCTGGCCGGTCGCATGGGCAAACATGGGCATCAGAATTCCGGCAAATAAAAAACCGAGCATATTGGCCGCATCGAGGAGGCGGTAGGCGGCCGCATAAATCCCGGATTGTTGGGCTCCGTCGTTCCGCAGCCAGTTAAGCCAGACCGGCTCCATCCTGGAAAAGAGGACCATAAGGATAAAAATCATGGCATAAGGAAAGCATTGCCTTAAAATCCCTATTGCCGCCGGCAAGGTGCCCATCCGTATTCCCGGCTTTGTTTTAAACCAAAACCAAAACAATCCGGTAACCAGGGGAATCACCAGGGAATAAAACTGGATGGACAGGAAAATAAAAACAGGCTGACCTTCAAAGGCAGGGAAAATAAACAAGGCAAGAAGGATAAAAATTAATTTATCCGCAACTGAAAAGAGGCTGTCCAGACGGTAATGACCCAGGCCGGACACAAAGGCCCTGAGGTACAAGATTCCTGCCAGTAAGATCTGGTTGACCGCGATACCCAGGATGAGGAAAGGTTGTGACCGCATGGAGTTCCCGGCCAAAAGGAAATATAAAACCAGGAAAGCCAGAGCAAAGAAAGGCCTCAGCCAAGCCGTATTTTTCCAGATTTCCAGGGCTGCGGACCGGTCAGAGGAGATTTTTTGATTGACATAAACCGTCATGCCCAAATCCAGCAGGATCTGGGGTATCATGGACAGGGAAAACAAAGTGAAATACATGCCCCAGGCTTCATTGCCTGCCTGGTTTTGAAAATCCCTTTCTATAAAAAGAACATAGAACGGTTTGATCAACAGGTTGGCAAGCAGGAGAAAACCGATATTGAGGACAAATTCACGCCGGTAAATGGCCATGCGAACGGGAGTGTCCGCAAAGGTATCATTTAGGTTTAAGAAAACATTAGCACTTGATGGCATTGCGTTTGGATACCCAGGGGACCAGCGAATTCGTTTTATTGGTCTATTCGTACCTTTGACCCTTTTATGTTCAAAAGCCGGCTTCTGCTTCCATGCATCCTGATTTCTTTGGGTCTTTCGGCCCAGCCCCAGCGTGGTTTTGAAGCGGGACCCTGGCTGGGAGGGGCACATTATTTCGGCGATCTTAATACCACTTATAAAATTAACAGGCCCGGTCCGCTGGGCAGTCTTGCCCTGCGGTATAATTTTAATCAGCGGCTCGCCGCCATGGCCAAATTGAACGCTTTCCGCGTGTCGGCGGACGACGCTTTATCCACCAATGCCTTTGAAAAAAACCGCAATCTCAGTTTTTTCTCTACCGTTTTTGAAGGCAGCGCCCAGTTTGAATTTAATTTTTTCCCCTATAAACACGGTGATAAGGAACGTTACTTCACCCCCTATCTCTTTGCAGGAGCATCCGCTTTCAACTACAATCCTAAAACGAGGTACAACGGGGCCGTCGTTAAATTGCAGCCCCTGGGTACGGAAGGCCAGCCCATCGGTGAGGAATACAGCCTCTTTCAACCCGCCCTGCTCTATGGCATGGGATTCAAATACGATCTCAGTCCGTCCTGGAGCCTCAATATCGAAATCAGCGCCCGGACCTTATACACCGATTATATCGATGATGTGAGCACCGTCTATCCTTCACCGGATCAACTGGCAAACCGGGACCCGCTTTCCGCCATCCTGAGCGACCGCAGCCTACAAGCGGACACGGAACCCGGAAGACAGCGGGGCGACCGGAGGGAGAGCGACGGCTTTGGCATGCTCAGTATCGGCCTCATGTATTTTTTTAATCCCCTGCCCTGTCCGAAGATCCTTAAGTGATGCGGAATTGTGGAATTGTAAAATTGTGGAATTGTTTTGTGTCTACATTTTTATAACTGTGTAACCACAACACTAACCACTATCCACCGCCCACTATCCACGCCCACTGCCCACCCCTTTGCTTTTCAAACGGATTGTCTCTATCTTTCACGCTTACCGATAACCGATAGACGATCATGCGCCAGATTATAACTCTTTTATATTTTTTGACCGCTCTTTCCCTCCACGCCCAGGTCCATATCCGGACCAACCTGGTCGGATACCAGCCTGCAGACCATAAATCCGCCATCGCGTTCACAGACCTGGACCTGTCCGGGGAATTCCAGGTCGTGGATGTTTCCGGTAAACTTGTTTTTTCAGGTCCGATCCTTCCTGCCAAAGCCCCCGGCTACGGGCCTTTTAAAAATTATTATGAATTGGATTTTTCCGGGCTGACTGCAGGCGGGCAATACCAGCTGGTGATTCCCGGCCGCTTGCAGGCGACCTCACCCTCCTTCCACATTGATCCCGGCTTATATAAAAATCTCCCCGACGTGTTGCTTGAATTCATGCGGCAGCAGCGATGCGGATACAATCCATTTTTTGACCACGTCTGTCACCAGAAGGACGGCCGCATCATGGATGGACCCATACCGGACTCAACCTATGTCGATGTGACCGGAGGCTGGCACGATGCCGGGGACCAGCTCAAATACCTGATCACCGGGAGCAATGCCACCGCCCGCATGATCATGGCTTACCAGCATTTTCCCCAGGTGTTCAAGGACCAATTTAACGCCCTGGGCCAGCCCGGCGCCAATAAGATCCCGGATGTGCTGGATGAAGCCAAATGGGGATTGGACTGGATTCTCCGTTTGCATTACGCCCCCGGCCACCTGATCCATATGGTGGCGGACGACCGCGATCATGTAGGCTGGAAACTGCCAATGTACGACCCCTCCAATTTTGGCTGGGGCAAGGATTCTTACCGGGTTGCCTATTATGCCACGGGCAAACCCCAGGGACTTGGCAAATATAAAAGCCAGGCTACGGGCATTGCAAATGTGGCCGGGCGGTCGGCCGCTGCCCTGGCCCTGGGTCACCAGGTCTGGAAACAAAAGGGTTATGACCCGGCCTTTGCCCTCAAATGCCTGCAGGCCGCGGAAGATTTGTACCGCATGGCCAAACAACAAGCCGGATACCAACAGGGCAATTCCTATGGGGCGCCATACCGGTACAACGAGGATACCTGGACGGACGATATGGAATGGGCCGCCGCTGAATTGTACCGGGCCACCCGCAAGCCCTCTTATCTCACCGATGCCAAAACGTATGCCACCCAAACCGGGGAACTGTCCTGGATCCAGCACGATACCTCCGCCCACTACCAGTTTTATCCTTTTATGAATATTGCGCATTATGCCCTGTACAACCTGGTGGATCCGGCTTTTAAAGCCAAACTGGCAGGCTACTACCGAAACGGGATAAAACAAACACTGAAACAACGGGCCGGACTCAACGCCTTCCAGCATGGAGTACCCTTTATCTGGTGTTCCAACAACCTGCTCATCGACCTGGTGCTGCAAATCCATCTTTATGAAAAAATGACCGGGGACAAACAATTCAGCGCATACAAATTAAACATGCGGGACTGGCTCTTCGGCCGCAATCCCTGGGGCAGCAGCATGTTTATGAATATCCCCACGCAGGGTCCGTACCCGCGTGATGTCCATACCTCCACCTGGGCCCTGACCAAAAAGGAGGTCCCGGGCGGACTGGTGGACGGACCGATTTATTATACCACTTACCAAAAACAAATCGGCCTCCAACTCACTCATGCGGATCCCTATGCCGCCTTTCAAAACGGTTACGTAGTCTATCACGACGATATCGGTGACTACTGTACCAATGAACCGACCATGGACGGCACTGCCTGCGCCGTTTTTTTCATGGCCCTGTTTACGGAATGATCTTAGGGGTGAGGAGTGAGGTTTGAGGTTTGAGGTCCCGAGCCCTAACCCTTGGGAGAAGATGGGCAGTTCTCCTCCTTTGACTATTGACTATTGACTATTGACTATTGACTATTGACTGTTGGCTGTTGACCAACTTATGTCATGGATTCTCATAATTTCCTGACTTTTTGGCAGGATACTGATAAGGGAATATTATTTGATGCTTCTATTTGAATCGACTAATACGTTTTAAGTAATAACCATGTTTGACTCGTTAAAATTTTCAGCTCCTGAAGAAATTGAATTCCCCCTGTTGGCGACCGAAGAAGAAGAGGAGCCTTCAAGGGAAACCGATGAACCGGAGATTTTGGGAGTGCTTCCCCTGAAAAACACCGTGCAGTTTCCGGGTATTGTACTGCCCATCACCATAGGCCGGGACAAGTCCATACAGGCTGTGAATGAAGCCTATAAACACGACAAGCGCATAGCGGTCGTCACGCAAAAGGAAGCCGGCAATGAGGACCCCAATTTTAACGGCCTATACCGGATCGGGACCATCGCCCGCATCCTCAAAGTGCTGAAAATGCCGGACGGAACGACCACGGCCATTCTCCAGGGACGCAAAAGGATAAAAATCCTCGAGGAGCTGACGGAGGAGCCCATCATGAAAGCAAGGGTGGCCGCCCTGGTGTACAAACCCGTGAGCAACAAGCTTGAATTTGAAGCCCTCATCGCCACCATCAAGGATCTGGGCAAACGCATCATCGACCTTTCGCCGCATATCCCGGGAGAAGCCGCCACCATGCTCCGAAATATCAGCGACGACAGTTTCCTGCTCAATTTTATAGCTTCCAACCTGGGCGTCAACCTCCAGCAAAGGCAGCAATTGCTGGAAATGAACGACCTGCTTAAAAAAGGACAGGCCATCCTGGAGTACATGCACAAAGACCTCCAGCTGCTCGAGCTCAAAGAACAGATAGAAAGCAAGGTGAGGGGGGATATCGAAAAACAACAAAGGGATTATTTCCTCAATCAGCAACTCAAAACGATCCAGGATGAACTGGGCCAAAATCCGCAGGAAGACGAGCTTAAAAAACTGGAAGTACGCGCCGCCGCAAAAAAATGGCCCAAAGCAGCTAAAGATGCTTTTGACCGCGAACTGGCCAAACTGCGCAGGTCCAATCCCCAGATGGCCGAGTATGGGGTAACCCTGAATTATGTGGAATTTCTCCTGGATCTGCCCTGGCAGGAGTACACCAAGGATAATTTTGACCTCAATAAAGTCAAGGCCGTCCTGGACCAGGATCATTTTGGACTGGATGATGTGAAGGAAAGAATCCTGGAGCACCTGGCCGTTCTCAAACTCAAGGGGGATATGAAATCGCCCATCCTTTGCCTGGTAGGCCCTCCCGGAGTGGGCAAAACGTCACTGGGCAAGTCCGTTTCCAAAGCCCTCAAGCGGAAATTCGTGAGAATGTCCCTGGGAGGGCTTCACGATGAAGCCGAGATCCGGGGTCACCGCAAAACTTATATCGGCGCCCTTCCCGGCCGGATCCTGCAGTCCATTAAAAAATCCGCCTCTTCCAACCCGGTATTCATCCTCGACGAAATCGACAAACTGGGCAAGGACTTTCGCGGCGACCCTTCATCGGCTCTCCTGGAAGTATTGGACCCGGAACAAAACACGACTTTTTACGACAATTATCTCGAGCTCGAATACGACCTGTCCAAGGTATTATTCATCGCCACCGCCAATTCCCTGCAAAACATCCAGCCCGCCCTGCTCGACCGGATGGAGATCATTGAGCTCAGCGGTTATTCGACTGAAGAAAAAATTGAGATTGCCAAAAGGCACCTGATCCCCAAACAGCTTGCAGCCCACGGCCTCAAACCCAAACACATCAAGTGGAACGACGAGGTGATTGCCCAGGTGATCGACAATTATACCCGGGAATCCGGCGTCCGGGCCCTGGATCGCCAGATCGCAGGACTGATGCGCCGGGTGGCCAAGGAGGTAGCCCTGAAATCCTCCTATTCCATCACCCTCACCAAGGCGGATGTGACCCGGATGCTCGGCCTGGAAAAGGTCAACCCGGATACCTATCAGGATGTGACCATGCCCGGCGTTGCCATAGGACTGGCCTGGACCCGAGTGGGCGGAGACATCCTCTACATCGAGTCCAGCCTGAGCAAGGGGAAAGGAAAACTCACCCTCACCGGAAACCTGGGGGATGTCATGAAGGAATCGGCGACCACGGCCCTCAGCTTCGTTAAATCCAAAAGCAAGTCCCTGGGCATCGATGAAAACATTTTCGAAACGCACGATATCCATATCCACATTCCGGAAGGCGCCATACCCAAGGACGGGCCTTCGGCCGGGATTACGATGCTGACCAGCCTGGTTTCCGCCTTTACCAATACGCCGGTCAAGGCCCACCTGGCCATGAGCGGGGAAATCACTCTTCGCGGAAAAGTACTGCCGGTCGGCGGGATCAAGGAAAAAGTGCTGGCTGCCAAAAGGGCCGGCATCAAAGAAATCATTCTCTGCCGGGAAAATGAAAAAGACATCCGGGAAATCAAACCCGAGTACATCGCCGGATTGCAGTTTAAATATGTAGACCGGATGGAGGAGGTGATTGGTTTGGCGATATAGTGAGGATTGAGGATTGAGGATTGAGGATTGAGGTTAGTCCTTGGTGTTAGAGGCCGATTGGAATACTGACCAGCAGAGTATCCCAGCCAAGGTACATGATCGCATTTTTATCATCCACCTTTTCAAATACGATTGAAAAATTTTCGAGTGTTTTGGTATTTGTCCTCACCGGTACTTTAATCCGCAACACATCCTGTTCTGCCTTATAACTATAAGCACCCCAGTGATCCAAAGCGGAGTTGAGGATGATCGTCCATTCATTGGTTTCAGGAATAGTAAACAGGGCATAGGTACCTGCTTTTAATTCCATCCCGCCAAATAGCAGATCCCGGTAGAATTTTATTTCAGTGGCTTCGTTGGCTCCTGTTCGCCATACTTTACCATACGGAATCAGTTTACCTAAAAGTTCCCTGCCGTTTTTTGCAGGCCGGCTGTAAATCACCCGGATCATGGCCGTATCCGAACCTATGCGTTGGGGTGCAAATCGCCGGTCGTGGGCGTAATCGTTCGGATAATAGACCATATCCAGGGGGCTTTTATCCAGCTCGAAAAAATTTTGCGCAGCTAATCCGGAAAAATTCAGGGCGACCAGGATAACGATGAAAAGGTTCTTCATGCCTTAAAGATAAAAATTAGCAGTGGCATGGTTTGATCACCAAAGGATGGTTTCGCCCTGCCAGTCGGGGAAAAGAGGCCGGCGCTCACCGGCATGGTTAGATACCGGACGAATTGATTTATAAGTGATCGAACATAAAGTTTATGAAGTTCAACCAGGGGGGTGTCTAAAAAGTACAAAATTCACATGAATGGCCAAACAAAGGCGAGGTTGCTTCAGTGCCTGCCCGACTGATCAATAAGATAACGGTGTGGTCAGGCGGGCGTCCCGCCTGAAGCGTTTTAGCAGTATGTCATAAGAGAGTTTAAAATACAATTTCATATTGCATTTCTGATGGCATTAAAATATTGCGAACCAGTTTCAGGCGAGGACGCCCTGAAACAACCTCGTTTGTGCTGATCATTCTATACACTAACTGGACAATATCTTGAATTTTTAGACCCCCCAACCATAGTCCGCCTCGCCATCCAAGGACGGCAAGGGAGGTCAACCTAAATGGGCACAGATGGAAACCGGGCTTAGATCCTTAGCCCATGGATGGATGGCTTTTTCGATTTTGGCTCCTCGTCTTGCCGTTGAAAATTTTGATCCCTGCGCCTATTGTCACAAGAGGGATGGTTTGAGTGATGCCAGCGTTGCCACTTGGGTAACGTTGAGTGCTTCGAAATGGCTGAAGAAAGCGCTGATATCGTAAACGTGGTTAAATTCGATTTCACCGATACCATAAAAATCCAACAAGGTCTTCCTGATTTTCTTTGACAATCTGACGGTTCCTCAGTTGGTTCCTTTAGGCGTCCTCGCCTAAAGGAGTATAATTATTAACCGGTTTCAGGCGGGGACGCCAGAAACAAGCATTCAACGACCTTTTAATTTAAACTCAGTACTTAAAGGTTCTGATGGTGCCCTGAAGCTGTAATTTTGCCTTTATAGTTTACTGTTTTAACTGCAAACGGCTATTGTAACTTTTCTGTTACCAAAAAATCAAAGCATCGCTTTAAAATGAATTTGAAATAAGCATGAAACAACATTTGGCCCATATCGCCTTATTGGTAAATGACTATGATGAAGCCATACAATACTATACTCAGCAGCTCCACTTTACCTTAAAGGAGGATACCCCCTTGAGTGAAACCAAACGCTGGGTAGTGGTGGCTCCTCCGGGATCCGGCCAAACTTCTTTGCTCCTGGCCCGGGCCGCCGATGACTACCAGGCGGGCTTTGTAGGCAACCAATCCGGCGGCCGGGTCTTTCTGTTCCTGCATACGGACGATTTCTGGAGGGATTACCGGGAGATGGTGGTTAAAAACATCGAGTTTGTAAGACCCCCTTCGGTGGAATCCTATGGTACCGTGGCCGTGTTCAGAGATCTTTATGGGAACCTCTGGGATTTGATACAACCGGCCGGAACCGATGATTGAGAAAACCGGATTGAAATAAATGAAAAGTCTCCAATCCATCCCAGCTCCGTGTATCTCATAAACAGATGGTATTTTTAGATATGAAATCATTGCCCCGGGGAATTGCTCTTTTAATCATATCAGGCTGTCTTTTCCCGGCGTGTAAACCACCCGACCCGAACATGCCTCCGACGCAAAAGTCATCCAATGCAACTCCGTATACCAGCGACCCCGCCTGGTGGAAAGAAGCCGTCGTGTACCAGATCTATCCCCGAAGCTTTAAGGATACGGACGGAGATGGCATAGGCGATTTGAAAGGCATCATTGAAAAACTGGATTATATCAAAAGCCTGGGCATTGACATGGTCTGGCTGAATCCGGTCTATGCCTCCCCCAATAAGGACAACGGATACGATATCAGCGATTACCGGGATATCATGGAGGAGTTTGGCAGCATGGCCGATTTCGACAGTCTGTTGAGGGGTTTTCATGAACGGAATATCCGGGTATTCATGGACCTGGTCGTCAACCATTGCAGCAATCAACATGCCTGGTTTCAATCCGCCAGCCGGGACCGCAACAGCCCCTATTACCGGTATTTTCACTGGTGGCCGGCGGAAAAAGGCAAACCGCCTTACCGGTGGAGCATATTTGACGAAAAAGGTGATGCCTGGGAATACAACGCGGCGACCAGCTCCTATTACCTGCATTATTTTTCGGATTTTCAACCCGACCTCAACTGGGAGAACCCGGCTTTGCGGCAGGAAATTTATAAAATGATGCGTTTCTGGCTGGACAAGGGCATTGACGGATTCCGTCTGGATGCCATTGCCTTTTGTTCCAAAGACACGACCTGGCCGGCCTTACCGGAAGAATATCATGGAAACTGGCCCTTGTATTATGCCAGCGGCCCCCATCTGCATGACTATATGCAGGAGATGAACCGCGAGGTGTTCAGTAAATACGATATCGCCACAGTGGCTGAAGCTATGGGCGATGTGGAGCGGGTGATGAAATTTGTGGATCCTGCACGGAAAGAACTGAATATGGCCTATTCCTTTGAAGCCATCGATTTTGGTTATCTGCCCAATGAATACAAAATGCCTGACCCGAAAGGATTTGACCTGGTGCAATGGAAAAAAATTCATGCCAAATGGACGGATGCTTTTTCGGAAAGGGGTTGGGGCACCATTTACCTGGGCAATCACGATCAGCCGCGCATGCTCAGCCGGTGGGGCGACGATCGTCCCGAATATAGGGTCCTTTCTTCTAAAATGCTCACCACTTTCATCCTGAGCATGCGGGGCACGCCCTATTATTATTACGGGGACGAAATCGGCATGGACAATATCCGCTTTGATAAAATAGAAGATTACAAAGATATCGAGCTGCTTACCAACTATGCCCAGGTGAAAGCAAAAGGAGGCGACCTGAAACGGTTTTTGGAAGGCATGAAAATTTCTTCCCGCGACAACGGACGCACCCCCATGCAATGGAATGATAAGGAACAGGGCGGATTCACCGCAGGCAGGCCCTGGTTAAAGGTGAATCCCAATTATCCGGCCGTAAATGTATCTGTACAGGAAAACGACCCGAATTCAATACTCAACCATTTCAGAAAAATGGTGCAGTTGCGGAAACACAATCCAGTACTGATCTATGGGGATTGGAAACTGGTCGATCCTGAAAACCCTTCTATTTTTGCTTACAGCCGGGAGTGGGAAGGAAAAAAAGTATTGGTCGTTTTGAATTTCAAAAATACCAGGGCCACGCTCCGGACGGACCTGGATCTGAGTCATGCCAGGGTCTGGACCGGAAATTATCCGGATCCGCCCGGAAAAAAGGAATTGAGGCCCTATGAGGCGGTGATCTGGGAGCTTTAAAAGGTATGAAGACCTGGTCCCGCATCCGGAGGGTTTAAATCGTTCATTCGCATCCCCTGATTTTTATATATTGTCTTGAAATAACCTTTTATACGAATGTCGATCATCAAAACTCCGGATCAGCGGGTCAGGGTATTTATCAGTTCTACGATAAACGAATTGGCAGATGAACGCAAAGCCGCCCGGGAAGCCATCGGTAACCTTCGTTTAATTCCCGTATTTTTTGAAGCGGGCGCCCGCCCCCACCCCCCCCGGGACCTTTATTCCGCCTATCTGGACCAAAGCCATATTTTCCTGGGCATCTACTGGAACAGTTACGGCTGGGTTGCCCCCGGTGCAAAGATTTCCGGTCTGGAAGATGAGTACCGCCTATGCGGGAATGATAAACCGAAATTGATCTATGTGAAACGTTCTTCCGAACGGCAATCCAGATTGCAGGAATTGCTGGCCGATATCGAAAAAAGCGAAACCGCCTGTTACCAGACTTTCTCGGATGCGGACGAATTGCAAAGACTCATTGAAAACGACCTCTCCGTTCTCCTTTCTGAATCTTTCGAAAACGCTTTGTCGGCCCGGCAGCCAAAGGGAGGGAGCGACGGGGACTGGTCCCTCGCCCCGCATCATCGGTTTGAAGAAATCCCTAATCTCCGTTCGGAGATTTATGGCCGGGAGGAGGACCTGGCCAGGGTAAATGAACTCCTGATCAAGCCGGGTGTCGGCCTGCTTACCCTTCTGGGCGCCGGAGGTACGGGTAAAACCACCCTTTCGGTACATGTTGCCCACGCTGTAAAAGACCGATTCCGGAACGGAGCGATATTTGTCCCCCTGGCTCCGGTCACGGACCATCGCCTGGTCGGAGCTACCCTTGCCGGGGTAATGGGCATCCAGGACAGCGGCAAACAACCCATTGAACAGACCCTGGTGGACTTCCTGTCGGATAAACAAATCCTGATGGTCCTGGACAATTTCGAACAGGTGGTGGAAGCCTCGCGATTTCTGAGTGATATCCTCGGCCAATGTAAAGACGTCAAAATCCTGGTGACCAGCCGGACTTCCCTTCATATCCGGAATGAACGCATTTACAACCTGGCCCCCCTGGTTTTACCGGGCGAACACCAGATTCTAAGCCCGGAGGAACTGAGAAAATATCCCGCCACCCTGCTGTTTGTCGAGCGGGCCCTTGAGGTCAATCAGGGACTCCGGCTTAATAAAGAAAATACCGAAGCCATCCTGGAGATTTGCAGGCGGTTGGATGGTTTACCCCTGGCCATCGAACTGGCTGCGGCCCGGACAAAATTTTTCCAGCCCGCCGCCATGATGGCCCGCATAGAAAAAAGCCTGGACCTCGTATCCAAAGGCCAAAAGGACCTGCCCGAAAGGCAGCAAACCCTCCGCGCGGCTATAGAATGGAGTTATGGTCTGCTGGCCGAGGATACCCGCAAGGCATTTCGCCAATTGGGCATTTTTAAAAGAAGCTGGACCCTCGATGCCATGGATGTCGTCCTGAATGGCGAAAAGCCAACCGTGGATGTGGAAGAGATGACGGAACGCTTATTGGATGTCAGCCTGATCAAACCATCCATGGCAGGCCACGCTTCAGAACCCCGGTTCAATATGCTGCAAACGGTGCATGAATATGCAATGGAAATGCTGGAACAAGCTCCGGAAGCATTGGAAACTAAAAAACGCTACGCGGATTACTTTCTGGATTTAAGTAAAGCGGCCTCTGAATATGCCTGGTGGGCTCATGGAGAATCCTGGTTGGACAAGCTGGAAACGGAATATCAAAACATCCGTTCTGCCTTCTATTTTTTTATTGAGCAAAAAGAATATGAGAAGGCATGGGATCTGTTTTATTACATGGTAGTATACTGGAATATCCGGGGGGGATTTTCGGAAGGCCTGAAATGGATTGAAGACGCCGGAATTTTAAATCCTGAGCTCCAGGAATCCGAACTCATAAGTGTCGAGTCCCGGGGAAGAACCCTCACATGGGCAGCCCTGGTGCGCCTTATGCTCATGCAAATTGATGAAGGATACCAACTGTTGCATAAAGCGGAAGAAATGTTAGCACCCACCGATAACCGCAGGGATTACGCCTATGCCCTACTGTTTGACGGCTGTTTCGGTGCCTTCCTGGGCTTTCCGGATGCCCCGGTTAAAATAGAACAAGCCAGGGTGCTTTGCGAGGGGCTAAAGGAACCCCTTCCGTTGACCATGTTTTATGTATGGGGCTATGAATACTACCGGCAACAAAACCGGATGGACCTGGTAAATAAACACTTTGAACAAGCCCAAAAAATTGCCTCCGAACTCGGAATTACCTATATCCTTGGTGCTTTGTTTATACAAAAGTTCAGTTTGGATGTCATGAATCCGGAAAACGATTGGGAGCAGACGGCCCGGGAGGCCCAGTCCATGTATAAGTTATTGCCCGAAAAGGGATATAAAGGACTCAAATCAGCCGCTATGAATGCTTACGCTTACGCCCAGCTTATGCAAGGCAAACCGGAAGCAAGCCACCTTCCCCTGATGAAAGCGCTGGAATTTGCCAGGGAATGCGGAGAAAAAGAAAGCGAGTTTTATGGCATCATGCTGGCCATTGGATATTTTAAAGTCGTCCAAAACAATGAAAAGGCCTACAAACTTTTCGGAGCGTTGGACACCTTCCTGGAAGTAACCCAATACCCGCTGATTGGCGCATCAGAAGTCCAATATGCCCAAGTCAAATCTAAACTTGAACCCAATTTTACACTGGCCGAAAACAATCGATGGTACGATGAAGGGCGAAAATGGAGAATTGAAGAAGCCGTGATGTACGCCATGCAGGAACAGACCTGATCAAAAACCTTAGGCTAAAGGCCCTTTACAACTTACTGTTGCTTACAAAGGCAACCTTTTTCCCATCCGGCGACCAGCTGGGTACATTGATGGTCCCCTGGCCTCCGTATATGTAGGCGATCGTTCTGGGCACCCCGCCACTTGCCGGCATGATCCTCAGGTACACCCTTTGGTAAAAAGGATGGGTGGTCGGATCAATTTCTTTGGGAAAGGAAATAAAAAGGATTTGTTTGCCGTCGGGTGAAAAATGGGGAAACCAATCGTTGTACTCATCAAAGGTCACCTGCTGCTGACCGCTGCCATCGGGTTTCATCCGCCAGAGTTTCATGGTGCCCGTGCGGACGGAATTGAAATAGATCCAC
>Ga0116143_10000431_pt1 | contig 57809 bp, 51 predicted proteins | sample AD_UKC034_MetaG_FD_89745 | JGI IMG/M metagenome (GOLD analysis project Ga0116143, IMG submission 89745) | Active sludge microbial communities of municipal wastewater-treating anaerobic digesters from USA - AD_UKC034_MetaG | ecosystem: Engineered > Bioreactor > Anaerobic > Digestate | place: USA... | reverse complement strand
GACCGGCGCCTCTACCCCTTCGAGACGCTGCGCGCGCACGGGGTGCCCGACCCCGAGGGCGACATCGCCTTCGACGACGAGGATCCGCACGCGCTGCTCGCGCCGCCGGCCTCGATCGAGCCCGTTCGACTGCAGAAAGGCAAGCCATGAACCGTAGACAGCATCTGTTGGCCCTGGCCGCCTCGGCTCTCCTGGCCGGATGCGCGGCGATGAACACGGTCACCAGCGACGTGAGCAGCTTCGGCGAGTGGCCCGCCGGCCGCGCACCCGGGCGCTACGCCTTCGAGCGCCTGCCCTCGCAGCAGGCGCAGCCCGAGCAGGCGGCCGCCCTCGAACGCGCGGCAACGCAGGCGCTGGCCAAGGCCGGCTTCACGCCGGTCGACAGCGGCCAGGAGCCCGAGGTGCTGGTGCAGCTCGGCGCCCGCTTCACGCGCGTGGCCAGCCCCGTCTGGGACGATCCGCTCTGGTTCCGCGGCGGCTTCGGGCGCTACCACCGCGGCCCCTGGTTCGGGCCCGCGTGGTCGCTGGGCTGGACCTACACTGCGCCGCGCTACGAGTACGAAGTCGCTCTGCTGCTTCGCGACGCCGCCAGCGGCAGGCCGCTCTACGAGACCCGCGCCGCCAGCGACAGCACCGGCCGCCCCGACGCGGCGACGCTGGCCGCGATGTTCGAGGCCGCGATGACCGACTTCCCGCGCCCGGCGCTCAATCCGCGGCAGGTGACGGTGCAGCGCCCGTCGACGACACCCTGACGCGCCCGGCTCAGTCGGGCAGCGCAAAGGCCTGTGACGCGAGCAGCCTCAGGTCGTCGCGCCAGCCCTGGACACGTTCGCGCAGCAGTTGACGCTGCGCGGCGCTGCTGCTCTCGTGCACGCGGGCGGCAAGCGCGCAGTTGAATTCGCGCAGCCGCTGCTGGTAGGCACGATAGGCCGGATCGGGTGAGCGCTCGACGTCGGCCAGCACCGCCCGCAGGGCGGCGATCGCGCGGGCACGGTCGGCCTGGCTCGCGACGAGTTCGCGCAGGGTCCGCAGCGTCTGGCGCTGGCGCTGCTCGCGCTCGGCCAGCCAGCGCTCGGGGTCCATCGGCGAGCTCGCGAGCGCCTGCGTGAGCAGCCGTTCCTGCGCCGCGTCCAGCCGCCCGTAGAAGAGCTCGAAGCGGTCCTGCAGGCGCCGCAGCGCGGCCGCCCGCCGCTTCTCCGGATCGGGCTGCAGGTGCTCGCGCCGCAGTTCGTCGTTGGCCTTCGCGTAGCGCTGCGCGATGTGCGCGAGCTGCGCCTCGGAAAGATCCGCCACCCACGACGCCATCGTCGCGAGCGCCTGCTGCAGCGCGGGCTCGAGCTGCCGGCGCGCCTCGTCGGCCCAGCTGCACATCTGTGCCGGCGTGACCGAATCCAGCAACTTGGGCTGCACGGAATCGAGCCAGGCCGCGTAGCCCTCGAGTTGGGCCTTACGATGCCACTGGAACCAGGACCGGATGTCGTCCTTGACGCGCTGGGCCTGCGCGCCGCTGAAGTCGCCGTAGCCGTCCAGCCACCACCACACCAGCGTGGGGCCGTTGTCGTAGGCCAGGCGCAGCGCGCTGCAGCCACCCAGCAGGGCCAGGCCGGTCACCAGCAACCACGCTTTCAGGATCCTCGATCGCATGGCACTCCACGTCGTCATCATGGCCGCGGGCAAGGGCACCCGCATGAAGTCGAACCGGCCCAAGGTGCTGCATCGCCTGGGCGGGCGCCCCCTATTGCAGCATGTGCTCGACACCGCCGCGGCGCTGCGGGCATCGCAGACGCTGGTGATCACCGGCCACGGCGCCGACGAGGTCGAGGCCTTCGTTGCCGATCGCGGTGTGCGCTGCGTGCGCCAGATGCCGCAGCTGGGCACCGGGCACGCGATCCAGCAGGTGGTGCCGCACCTGCCCGACGGCGAGGGCACGGTGCTGATCCTCAACGGCGACGTGCCCCTGATCCGCGAAGCCACCGCGGCCGCGCTCGCGAGCGCCTGCGCCGACAAGGCGCTGGCGCTGCTGACCGTCGAGCTCGCCGACCCGAGCGGCTACGGCCGCATCGTGCGCGGGCCCGACGACGGCGTGATGGGGATCGTCGAGCACAAGGACGCGACCCCCGAGCAGCGCGCGATCCGCGAGATCTACACCGGCATCATGGCCGCACCGCTGCCGGCGCTCAAGCGCTGGGTGATGGCGCTCACGAACGACAACGCGCAGCGCGAGTACTACCTGACCGACATCGTCGCGATGGCGGTTGCCGAAGGCGTGCCGGTGCTGGCGCAGGGCGTGGCCGACGACACCGAGGTGCTCGGCGTGAACAGCCCGCTGCAGCTCGCCGAGCTCGAGCGCCGCCTGCAGCGGCGTCTGGCCGAAGCGCAGATGGAGGCCGGCGTGCGCCTGGCCGACCCGGCGCGCTTCGATGTCCGCGGGACTCTGTCCTGCGGCGAGGATGTCGAGATCGACGTCGGCTGCGTCTTCGAGGGCACGGTGCGCGTGGGCAGCGGCGTCTCGATCGGCGCGCACTGCATGATCCGCGACGCGGAGATCGGCGACGGCGCGGTGATCCACCCCTTCACGCACGTCGAGGGCGCACGCATCGGCGCGGGCGCTCTGGTGGGCCCGTACGCGCGGCTGCGCCCTGGGGCCGAGCTGGGCCCCGAGGTGCACATCGGCAACTTCGTCGAGGTCAAGAACTCGACGCTGGGCCCCGGCGCCAAGGCCAACCACCTCGCCTATCTCGGTGACGCGACCGTCGGCGCACGCGTCAACTTCGGCGCGGGCAGCATCACCGCGAATTACGACGGCGCCAACAAGCACCGCACGGTGATCGAGGACGACGTGCACGTCGGGAGCAACTGCGTGCTCGTCGCGCCGGTGACGATCGGCGTCGGCGCGACGATCGCCGGCGGCTCGACGATCGCGCGGCCGGCGCCGGCCGGCCAGCTCACGGTGGCACGCGCACGGCAGTTGAGCGTGCCGACCTGGAAGCGGCCACAGAAGGCGAAGAAGGCCTGAATCCGCGGGGCGGCAGCGCCCCGCGCGAGCGCGACGGCTGCGGAACCAGGGGGTGCTGCGCGCCGTACGACCGGTCCGGCGGCGCTGCGCCCTCTATTCGGGGTCCCCGGCTTCCTCGACGACCTGCGCGGCCAGGCACAGGTCGTCCCAGGCCCTGGACTTGTCGGCCGGATTGCGCAGCAGGTAGGCCGGGTGGTAGGTCACGACCAGCGGCACGCCTTGATAGCGATGCACCTGGCCGCGCAGCTTGCCCACCGGCGCATCGGTACGCAGCAAGGACTGGATCGCGAAGCGCCCCATCGCGAGGATGATGCGCGGCTGCACGAGCGCGATCTGGCGCATCAGGAAGGGCTCGCAGGCCTGCATCTCGGCGGGTTGCGGGTTGCGGTTGCGCGGCGGCCGGCACTTGAGCGTGTTGGCGATGAAGACGCGCTGCGAAGGCGGCTGCGGCCCGTCGACCGCGCGCGTGAGCGAGAGCGCCGCGAGCATCCGGTCCAGCAGCTGGCCGGCCGGGCCGACGAAAGGCTCGCCCTGCAGATCCTCCTGCTCGCCGGGGGCCTCGCCGACCACCATCCAGTGCGCCCGCTCGTGGCCAACACCGAACACCGCCTGCCGCCGCGTGCGGTGCAGCTCGCAGGCCTGGCATTGCGCCACCGCGGCACGCAGCGCGGTCCAGTCGAGCGTCCGGATGCGGCGGCTGCGCTCGTCGTCGGCACCATCCGCGGGAGTGGCCGCCGCCAACGTCTCAGGTGCAGGCGCAAGCGCGGCCTGTGGCGCGACAGACGCGCGAGGCGGCACGCTGCCGCGCTCCGTGGCGTGCCCGGTCGTGCCGTCGACCGCCACATCGGTTGCAAGCCCAGCATGCGGCCGCTCGGGCGTCACGCCCGCTTCGGGCCGCGACCACACCTGCAGGCCCATCAGCCGCAGCATGCGACGCTGACGCTCGCTCCAGTTCATCGCGAACCCGCGCAATCCGGTCCGGCGGCCGACGCAAGCGTCAGCCGCATCACGACCGCGTCCTCACGGGCGCCGTGCGCGGCGGGGTAGTAGCGCAGGCGCCGGCCGATCTCGACGAAGCCGAAGCGCTCGTAGATCTGCCGTGCGCGCGCGTTGCCCGCTCGCACCTCGAGCAGCAGACTCGCCGCCGGCAGCGCCCGGCAGCGGGCGACGACGGTACGCAGCAGTGCAAGCCCATGGCCCCGGCGCTGCGCCGAAGGAGCCACCGTGAGGTTGAGCAGGTGCATCTCGTCGACACCCGGCATCGCGACGAAATAGCCGATCACGTGATCGTCGTCGTCCACCAGCACCTCGGCGAGGTAACCGGCAGCGAGCGAATCGACGAAGTTGCCTTGCGTCCAGGGGAAGCCGTAGACGCCCTGCTCGACCGCGACGACGCGCGGCAGGTCGTCGCACCGCATCGGCCGCAGCACGACGCCGGCGGCAGGCGGCGAGCGCTTCATCGGGCGGCCGCTGCGCGTTCGGCGGTCGTCAGCGCCACCTTGTCGCGCAGGTAGAGCGGCAGCGCCTGCGCGGCATCGATCCCGGCGCCCTCGCGCCAGGCCCGGTCGACGAGCGCGATCAGGGCCGCAGCGCGTTCGTGCCCGGCCCGAACGCGACGCGGGGGTGGGCATGCGCGCAGCAGGGCATCGGCCGACAAGTCCAGGGCCGAACCGGTGCACCACTGCGGCGGGGATTCGGCCCAGGCCTCGTCGAGCGCCTCGGGCGCCCACAAGCCGGGTGACTGCAGGGCCTGCCAATGGCCTTCATGCCCGCGCTCCTGCCGCCAAAGATAGCGGCCGGCATAGGTCTCGCCCATCCGGGCGTCCATCGCCACACCGAGGTCGACGGATGCCCTGCCGCCGAGGTGCCGGCGCGCCTGTTCGGCGACGATCGACAGGCTGTCGACCGGGACGACCGGACAGCCGAGCCCGAGGGCCAGGCCCTGTGCCACGGCACAGCTGGTGCGCAGCCCGGTGAAGGCGCCGGGTCCGCGTCCGAAACCCACGGCAGCGACGTCGGACCAATGGGCACCCGCGCGCTCGAGCAGGGCCTGCAGCGTCGGCAGCAGCGCCGCCGATGCCGCTGCGCCGCCGGGCGCGTCCTCGGTGAAGCGCCCGCGCGGGGTTTGCACGGCCACCGCCATGCACTCGGTCGAGGTATCGAAGGCCAACAGGGTGTCGGGCATCGTGGGCTGGGGCGCCGGCGTGCGGTCGAGTTTAGCCGTGCCATCATTCCAGGCATGGCGCATCCGTCCCCGCGCACGTCCGCGCCGTCCGGTCTGTGCCGGGTGGCCTGCTCACCGGCACGACGCGTGGTCGCAGGCCTGGGCTTGCTGTTCGCCGCGCTCACGGCTTTCGGCAGCGCGGCCACGGCCGCGAGTGCCGGCGGCACCGAGCCGGCGGACACCCCCCTGCCCATCGCCGTGGTACGCGAGCTGCAGCGCGTGCGCATCCCGGCCCAGGCCCTGAGTGCCGTCGTGCAGGAAGCGGGCAGCGGCCGCACCCTGCTCTCGCTGCGGGCGTCTGTGCCGGTCAACCCGGCGTCGCTGGCCAAGCTGTTCACGACCGCCGCGGCGCTCGATCAGCTCGGGCCGGCGTGGACCTGGCGCACTCCGGTCTGGCTGATGGGTCCGGTACGCGACGGCATGCTCGACGGGTCGCTGCACCTCAAGGGCAGCGGCGACCCCAAGCTGGTGCTGGAGCAGCTCTGGCTGCTGCTGCGGCGCGTGCAGCAGCTGGGCGTGCGCGAGATCCGCGGCGACATCGTCCTCGACGGCAGCGCCTTCGCCGCTGCCAGCGGCGACCCCGGCGACTTCGACGGCGAGACGCTGCGGCCCTACAACGTGCGCCCGGACGCGCTGCTGCTGAACTACAAGAGCACGATCTTCACCTTCGTCCCGGACGCCGCTGCCGGCCACGCGCGGGTCCTGAGCGAACCGCCGCTGGCCGGCACGACGGTCGACGCGCAGGTGCCGCTCGCCGCCGGTGCCTGCGGCGACTGGCGCGCACGGCTCGAGGCGAGCTTTGCCGATGCCGCACGCGTGCGCTTTGCCGGCAGCTACCCGGCGGCCTGCGGCGAGCGCAGCTGGCCGGTGGCCGACGCCCGACCCGCGACCTACAACGCGCGGCTGCTCGCCGGCCTCTGGCGCGAGGTGGGCGGACGACTGGGCGGCACGGTGCGCGAGGGACCGGCGCCGCAGGGCGTGCCGCCGAGCTTCGAGCACCGCTCACCACCGCTGCTGGACGTCGTGCGCGACATCAACAAGTACAGCAGCAACGTGATGGCGCAGCAGCTCTTCCTGACGCTGGCGCTGCAGCAGGAGCCTTCGCAGCCGGCGAGCGAAGCCGGCGCGCGCGCGGCGCTGCGGAGCTGGGTCACATCCCGGCTGGGGGATCCGGGTGACGAACTCGTCGTCGACAACGGCTCCGGACTCGCGCGCGAGGGGCGCAGCTCGGCGCGCCTGCTCGCACACCTGCTGCAGCAGGCCGACGCGAGTCCCTGGGCCGCAGAGTTCGCGAGCTCACTGCCGATCCTCGGCGCCGACGGCACGCTGCGCAACGCCCGCCCCGGCAGCGGCGACGCGCACTTGAAGACCGGTTCGCTCAAGGACGTGGCCGGGCTTGCCGGCTATGTGCGGGCGGAGAGCGGCCGCCGCTACGTGCTGGTGGCGATCGTCAACCACGCCCAGGCGAACGCCGCGAGGCCGGCGCTGCAGGCGCTGGTGCAGTGGACGATGCGCGAGGCAGGCGCACGCTGAGCCCGAGACCGGCCCGCAGCGATGCACTGCGGGAGCGCAGCGGGCAGAAAACCTCAGAACGGGTTGTTGGCCACGCGCGCGACCGCCAGGTTGCCCAGGTAGAGCTGACCACCAAAGGCCAGGCGTCGATCGTCGGCCCAGAGCCAGCTTGACGAGTTGCCGGACTCGACCAGCGTCCGATCGGTGCAATCGGGCAGGGCCACGGTACAGACCGGACTCGTCGCGTTCTTCACCCCATAGGGCGAAGGCGCGCGCGCGATCGCCTGCACGATCTCGTCGGCCAGGACCAGCCCGACGTACCGGCCGTCATTGACGATCGTCGTGCGGATGCGCCCGTTGAAGGCTGCCACCAGGCGGGAGATGAGCGCTGCGCGGTCGGTGTCGGTGTGCGCCGCCTGCTCCGCGAGCGCATAGGGCGAGAGCCCGAGATCGGGGATGGTCGAGACGACGACGCGGGGACCGAGCTCGATCAGATGGTTGACCAGCATGCCGACACGCACGCCGAGCTCGCGGGCTTGGGCGACCAGCTCCTCCTCGCTGCGCCGCGGGTAGTCGGCGTAGAGCGCCAGGATGTCGTTGCCGCCGGCCATCACGGTGACCAGCGACTTCTCGGCAAAGCCCCCGTCGGCAAGCTGCGCGTCGATCTGCGCCTCGATGTCGCCCACGCGTGCGCCGGCGCTCGCCCGCATCTGCGCGCGGAACTCGGTGGCACCTCCGGGGTTGCATTCGGCGAAGACGAAACCGAAGCGGTTGGCCACCGCCTGGGTCCAGATCGGCTGCAGCGTGCAGTCGAGCGCCCCCGTGTTCGCGTTATGCGGGTTGACGGTGTAGCGACGGCCCTGCGCGTCGATCAGACTCGATTCATCGCCCAGCACCACGTACTGCGCGGGCTTGAAGGGCTCGATCTGCGAAGTGCCGCCGCCGCAGGCGGTCAACAGGATGGCTGCAGTGCCGGCAGTGCACGCCAAGCGTGCGAGCTGCGCCATGCGACGCCCAGGATTCATCGATCGACTCCGAAGTTTGCGCAGCGGTCGCGGACAGCGCTCAGTCTGCCGCGGCCCGGGTCAGCCGATCGCGAACGCCTTCCCACGCCGGACCGGGGGGCGGCGCCTCGACCCAGACCAGGCGCACACCGCGCGCATCAAACCCCCGCAGGACCGCAAACAGCTCACGAGCCGCTGCACCGGGGTCGTCGGGCATCCGTTGCAGCGGGATGCCCGTCGGCGCCCGGCCGACCGTGCGGGAATATACCGCGAGCCCCTGCGGCACCGGTGCGCCCTGCAGCAGCTCGAGCGCCTGGCGAAGCTGCGCCGCGTCCATCAGCCGCAGCCGGGCGCTGGGCGCGTAGTGCGACGCCAGCGTGCCCGAGGCCCGCGGCGCGTCGCCGCCGGCCGCGCGCAGCGCGCTGCCGAGCACCGCCTCGATCGCCTCGCGATCGAGCACGCCGGGCCGCAGCAGTGCGGGTACCGCGCGCGTACAGTCGACGATCGCCGATTCGATGCCGAGCGCGCAGTCGCCGCCGTCGAGAACCATCAGCTCCGGCCCGAACTCGTCGGCGACATGCGCCGCGCGCGTCGGGCTGACGCGGCCGAAGCGGTTGGCGCTGGGTGCCGCAACGCCATGCACCCCGCGTGCGGCAGCCGCCTGCAGCAGCGCCTGGGCGACCGGATGCCCCGGCATGCGCAGCCCGATGCTGTCCTGGCCGCCGGCCGCGGCGGCGGCCACTCCCGGGCGCCTCGGCACGATCAAGGTCAAGGGCCCCGGCCAGAAGCGTTCGGCCAGCGCCAGCGCCCCCGGGTGCACGATCTCGCCGAAACGGCGCGCATCTTCGAGCGTGGCGACGTGGACGATCAGCGGATGGTCGGCCGGGCGGCCCTTGGCGGCAAAGATCGCGGCAACCGCGGCATCGTCGTCGGCGCGCGCGCCCAGGCCGTAGACCGTCTCGGTCGCAAAGGCAACGAGTCCGCCAGCAGCGAGCCGGCCGGCGGCCGCCGCGATCGCGGCTTCATCGCGCCCATCGAGGATCGGCATCGTTCCGTTCCCGCTTCCCCGGCTCAGAAGGCCGGCAGACCAAGCCGGCGCGCGGCCTCGAGCGCGGTCGCGCGCGCCGCAGCCAGGCTCGCCGCCGTCACCGTCAGGTGACCCATCTTGCGGCCGCGCCGTGCCTCGGCCTTGCCGTAGAGATGCAGATGCACACCGGGCAGCGCCAGGACCGCCGGCCAGTCGGGCTCCCGCGCTGGCGCCTGCAGACGATCGGCATCGAACCACAGGTCACCGAGCAGGTTGAGCATCACCGCCGGCGAGTGCTGGCGCGGCGTCACCAGAGGCAGGCCGAGCATCGTGCGCAGCTGCAGCTCGAACTGTGAGATGTCGCAGGCGTCGATGCTCGCGTGCCCCGAGTTGTGCGGCCGCGGCGCCATCTCGTTGGCGAGCACGCGACCATCTTCCAGCACGAAGAACTCGACGCAGAGCACGCCGACATAGGCCATCGACTCGGCCAGCCGCTGCGCGAGCCGCGCCACGCGCTGTGCGGTGGCGGCGTCGACGTCGGGCGCTGGAACCTGGGTCACCGCGAGGATGCCGTCGCGGTGCAGGTTCTGCTGCACCGGCAGGTGAACCAGGCTCCCCTCGGCGCCGCGCGCGACCACAACGCTCAGCTCGCAGCGGATCGGCAGCAGCGCTTCGAGCACGCAGGGCCGGCCCGAAAGCGTCTCGCGCCAGGCCCGCGCCAGTTCCGGCCGATCGGTGACGCGGCACTGGCCCTTGCCGTCGTAGCCCAGTTGCGCGGTCTTGAGCACACCGGGCAGCAACGCGGCATCGACACGGGCCAGATCGGCTTCCGATTCGATCGCGGCGTAAGGTGCGCAGGGTACGCCACTGGCCTCGAAATGCGCCTTCTCGAGCGCGCGGTGCTGACAGACGTGGACGGCACCGGCCGCCGGCGACACCACCGTCCGGCGGGAAAGCAAGTGCAGCGACGACGCCGGCACGTTCTCGAACTCGGTCGTCACGGCTCGGCAATGGCGGCCCAGTTGGTCGAGTGCCGACGCGTCATCGTAGGCTGCGCGCAACACCCGGTCGGCTGCCTGCGCAGCCGGACCCTCCGCGTCCGGATCGAGCACGAGCACGCGCCAGCCCATGCGCTGCGCGGCGTGCACGAACATGCGACCCAGCTGCCCACCCCCCAGCACCCCGACCGTGTGCATCCGCAACGCCGCGGCCCGCGCTTCCTCATCTGCCGCGGAAAGCGTCATTCGAGCTCCTGCGTCATCGCCCGCGCGGCCTCGGTTTGCCGGCGGCGAAATTCCGTCAATCGCTCCTGCAGGCGGGCATCATTCAAGGCCAGCATCGCCACTGCGAAGAGCGCTGCATTCGCCGCCCCCGCCGGCCCGATCGCAAATGTCGCAACGGGGATTCCCTTGGGCATTTGGACGATCGAATAGAGCGAATCCAGTCCCTGCAGGAACCGGCTTGCCACCGGCACGCCGAGCACCGGCACCATCGTCTTCGCCGCCAGCATCCCGGGCAGGTGCGCGGCACCTCCCGCGCCGGCGATGATCGCCTTGAAACCCGCCGCCGCGGCCGATTCGGCGAAAGCGAACATTTCATCGGGCATGCGATGCGCCGAAACCACCCGGCGCTCGTGCGCGATCTCGAACTCGTCCAGTATCGCAGCGGCATGGGAGAGCGTCTCCCAGTCACTCGAGGAGCCCATTACGATAGCAATTTTAGAATTCATAGCCTCACTGCACTTCACCAATGCACCTAACATCTCGAACAGAGCAAGTTATGGTCTTCTAACGATAAAGTTGATCTTTGCTCTGTGTCTAGACAAAAAATTAGATATCATCTCAGATTCTCGGGCACGATCGTCATTCGCCAGCCGCATCTCATCAGACAACATTTTCATCAATGACTCTTCGGGGTCTTGATTAATAAAGCGCAAGCCAATGATTAGCGAGTGAAGGGCAAGTGCCTTGTCTCCAGGTGATTCGATGGTTTTAACCCTCTCCAAAACATTCTGCATCCCCAACATTAGATCTGCCCGACATTCAGCCAAGGCAAGCGCACGGCAGCGAAATATGTCAGCTTGGCGGAGGACGTCTACGTCAGGCCATTGCTGAAGAGTGTCACTAAGCTCATCAGCTTCTAACAGCATAAGTGCAGCATGCGCTTCATTTTTTAACATATGTAATTGGGCTCGCATTAGATCGAGACTCCATTTCATAGTCCGATCATTTATATAATGAGTATAATTTACCGCAGACGCAACCTCAAGCGCAACTCGACCGTCATCCAGCGACAATGCCTGGTCTCGAGCATATTGTAATCGAAGGTTAAAAATTGAAATTGAAGCTCGATTAAAGAGCATTGCGCTGATTGCCGCATCATCCCCGAGAATAAGAGCAAAATCATGAGCTAGCGAATACCAAATCGCAGCTTCATCGTATAACTCTACCTCTTCAAGAATATCGGCAAGAACTAGGCAGAGACGAAACCGTACCTCATCTGATATTGAATTCTGACTTTCAAGCAATGAATTCAAAGACCGATCTATGCCCGTCCAGTCACCAATATTTCTGTATATCGATGCGAGCCACGTATTGATTAGGGGGTGGATATAATCGTCGCCACGACACCCCAACGCAATAGCCCTTGCGCGAAGCAACTTATCTATAGCAGATTGGGTTCCGGCCGAGAAAAAAGCATACAAGCCTTCCACGAAATTGAGGCGACTGTACAATTTAGCATTAATGTATACTATACCTCTTTCACGCGCAGATATCATTATATCTTTCGCTGACTTGAAATCACCAATTCTAATTCTATAAGCCGCCCACTCTAATCTTGCGCACCAATTGTCAACGCCACTAGGGCGAGATCTTATTGCAGCTATTAATGAGTCTTCAAAACGCGACATAAGCCGTCCGAATGATTCATTAGAAAACGAACTATTCAACCGAAAGTGTCGAAATACTGTTTCGACACTTATGCATGTGAAATATTACATCGCTAATGATGCTCGCAACGCGAGATGTTGACCATCGGAAGCCGGACGCTTTGCGTTGGGTCGGCCAGTCTGTTCATGCCACGGCGCAGAGAACTTGAACAAGTTAGATAGGACTCGTTCTCCAAGGCAACTTGACATGAGCATTGCCCCGTCTGCACCGCTTCGTGACGAAGCAAGTCAATCATCTTCGACGCTCCACCTTCGCCAGCCTTTTCACGTCTGAAACCACGCATTACCATCGGCGCCGGCATTGAGTGAGGCTAGGACCTCGCGAGCGATGTGAAGTGAGACCAATCGAATTGGAGTACTACCATGGCAACTGCAAAGAAGGCGCCTGTCAAGAAGTCTGCGCCAGCGAAGAAATCAGCAACTCCCAAGAAGGCGACGACGCCTACTAAGAAGAGCCCGGCGGCAAAGAAAGCCGCACCTGCGAAGAAGACGGCATCAGCCAAGAAGGCGGCAGCGCCAAAGGTTCCGACCAAAAAAACCGCCGCCGCCAAGAAGCGGTCTCCGAATGCGGCGTTCATGAAGGCGATGACTCCGAGCGCGGCGCTGGCGGCGATCATCGGTGACAAGGCGATGCCGCGGACCGAGGTCACGAAGAAGGTCTGGGAGTACATCAAGAAGAACGGCCTGCAGGACAGCGTCCAGAAGACGATGATCAACGCCGACGCGAAGCTCAAGGAGATCTTCAAGAAGGCGCAGGTGTCGATGTTCGAGATGACCAAGCTGATCAGCAGCCACCTGAAGTAGAGCGCTGCATCACCCGCTCGCCCAGTCGCGGCGAGCGGAGCAACGAACAAAAGCCGCGGTTCCGGTCACGAGACCGGCCGCGGCTTCCTTGTCTGCGCCGGCCGCGCTTGCGGCCAGATCCGGCTTCAGTTGACGACTTGCGCCAGTTCCCCGCGCGCGTAGCGTGCGGTCATGTCGGCGAGCGTCATCGGCTTGATCTTGGCGCCCTGCCCCTCGCAGCCGAACTCGAGGTAGCGCTGCCTGCAGACCTTGTACGCGGCCTCGCGCGCCGGCTTGAGCCATTCGCGCGCGTCGAACTTGTCGGGGTTCTCGTGCATGAACTTGCGCACCGCGCCGGTCATCGCGAGCCGGATGTCGGTGTCGATGTTGATCTTGCGCACGCCGTGCTTGATCGCCTCCTGGATCTCGGGGATCGGCACGCCGTAGGTCTCCTTCATCTTGCCGCCGTACTGGTTGATGATCGCCAGCAGCTCCTGCGGCACGCTGGAGGAGCCGTGCATCACCAGGTGCGTGTTCGGGATGCGCGCGTGGATCTCCTTGACGCGGCTGATCGCCAGAACATCCCCGGTGGGCGGACGGGTGAACTTGTAGGCACCATGGCTGGTGCCGATCGCGATCGCCAGCGCATCGAGCTGCGTCGCCTTCACGAACTGCGCCGCCTCCTCGGGGTCGGTGAGCAGCGCGCTGTGGTCGAGCTTGCCGACCGCGCCGATGCCGTCTTCCTCACCCGCTTCGCCGGTCTCCAGGCTGCCCAGGCAGCCGAGCTCGCCCTCGACCGTCACGCCGACCTTGTGCGCCATCGCCACCACCTGGCGCGTGACGTCGACGTTGTAGTCGAAGCTGGCCGGCGTCTTGCCGTCCTCGCGCAGTGAGCCGTCCATCATCACCGAGCCGAAACCGAGGGCGATCGCGCCCTCGCAGACCTTGGGGCTGGTGCCGTGATCCTGGTGCATCACCATCGGGATGTGGGGATAGGCCTCGGCCGCCGCCTGGATCAGGTACTTGATGAAGGACTCGCCGGCGTACTTGCGCGCGCCGGCGCTGGCCTGCAGGATGACCGGCGCGCCGGTCTCGTTGGCGGCCTGCATCACCGCCTGCACCTGCTCGAGGTTGTTGACGTTGAAGGCCGGGATGCCGTAACCGTTCTCGGCGGCGTGGTCGAGAAGCTGGCGCATCGATACGAGGGGCATGGGTGTCTCCGCGAATGCTGGGGCTGGATGGAATCACCCGGATCGGCCGCAGGCGCGGCCTGCCCGGGCGGGAGATCCGGGGATTCTAGGTGGCCCTGTCTTCCGGGAAGCGGGCATTCGTCCCGCATGATCGTCCCGCATGGGCGGCGCACGGCATGCAGCCGGCCGCGCACGCACCGACTTCAATCCACGCGGCAGACCTTCAGCATGTTGGTGCCGCCGGGGTAGCCCATCGGCTCGCCGCAGGTGATCGCGTAGGTGTCGCCGGGCTTGAGTGCACCCATGCCGACGAGCAGCTTCTCCGCCTCGCGCAGCGCGGTGTCGCGGTCGGCCTCGCGCGTCATCAGGAGCGGACGCACGTTGCGGTAGAGCGCCATCCGGCGCTGGCTGACGACCTGCGAGGTCAGCCCGTAGATCGGCACCTTGATGTTGTGCCGGCTCATCCACAGGGCGGTGCTGCCCGATTCGGTGAGCGCGATGATCGCCTTGCAGCCCAGGTGGTGCGCGGTGAAGAGCGCACCCATCGCGATGCTCTGATCGATGCGGCCGAAGCGCTTGTTCGTGAAGTCGGCTTCCAGCCGCACCTCCTCGGCCCGCTCGGCCTCGAGCGCGATCAGCGCCATGTGCTCGACCGTCTCGACCGGGTAATTGCCGGCCGCGGTCTCGGCGCTCAGCATCACGGCGTCGGTTCCGTCGAGCACCGCGTTGGCCACATCCGAAACCTCGGCGCGCGTGGGCACCGGGTGCTGGATCATGCTCTCCATCATCTGCGTGGCGGTGATGACGACCTTGTCCATCTCGCGCGCCATGCGGATCATGCGCTTCTGCAGCGCGGGCACCGCGGCGTTGCCGACCTCGACCGCCAGGTCGCCGCGCGCGACCATGATGCCGTCGCTGGCCTTGAGGATGGCCTCCAGCTGCGGGATCGCCTCGCTGCGCTCGATCTTGGCGATCATCGAAGCCTTGTGGCGCCAGGGCTCGCCGGCAACGTTGGCCAGCTGGCGCGCCATCTCCATGTCGGTCGCGCTCTTGGGGAAGCTCACCGCGAGGTATTCGCACTGGAAGGCCATCGCGGTGCGGATGTCCTCCATGTCCTTGGCCGTCAGCGCCGGCGCGGTCAGGCCGCCGCCCTGCTTGTTGATCCCCTTGTTGTTGGAGAGATCGCCGCCGATCTTCACCCGCGTGTGCACCTGTTCGCCGCGCACCGCCTCGACCTGGAGCACGATGAGGCCGTCGTTGAGCAGCAGCGTGTCGCCGGGTCGCACGTCGCGCGGCAGCTCCTTGTAGTCCAGACCGACGCCCTCCTCGTCGCCGGGCGAGCTGCGCTGCGCATCGAGCACGAAGGACTGTCCGGCCTCGAGCCGCACGCGACCCTGCGCGAAGCGCCCGACGCGAATCTTCGGGCCCTGCAGGTCGGCCATCAGCGCGACCGTCTTGCCGAGCTTGTCGGCGATCGCGCGCACGCGTTCGGCGATCGCGATGTGATCCTCGGCCTTGCCGTGGCTGAAGTTCAGCCGCACCACGTCGACACCCGCCAGCAGCAGCCGCTCGAGCACCTGCACATCGCTCGAGGCAGGGCCGAGGGTGGCGACGATCTTGGTGGAACGCGACATGGGCAGAAGCCTCGCTCCCGGCAGCAGGGCAGGCCGGGCAACCCGATTATCGGGGTCGCCCGTGTGCGCAAAGGCAAAGGCTTGCGGGGGCTCGGGTCGCTCAGACCGCTTCCGCAGCTCCCGCGTTCGTGCCCGGGCGCGCCTCCTGCTCGTCCTTGATGCCGGCCACGGCCACCGCGGTCATGTTGATCACCCGTCGCACCGTCGACGACGGCGTCAGGATGTGGGCCGGCCGCGCCGAACCGAGCAGCATCGGGCCGACGGTGACGCCATGCCCGCCGGTCATCTTCAGCACGTTGAAGAGGATGTTGGCGGCATCCAGGTTGGGCAGCACGAGCAGGTTGGCCTCGCCGGCTAGCGTCGTCTCGGGCAGGAAGCCGCGGCGGATGCTGTCGGAAAGCGCCGCATCGCCCTGCATCTCGCCGTCGCACTCGACATCCGCGCCGGCACGCGCCTTGAAGAGCTCCTGCGCCCGCCGCATGCGGCGCGCCGACGCCCGGGCCGACGAGCCGAACATCGAGTGCGAGAGGAAGGCGACCTTCGGCGGCAGACCGAAGCGCCGCACCTCGGTTGCGGCCATCATCGCGATGTCGGCCAGCTCCTCGGCGCTGGGTTCCTCGTTGACGAAGGTGTCGGTGATGAAGAGCGTGCGCTCGGGCAGCATCAGCGCGTTCAGCGCCGCCATCGTGTGCACGCCCTCGCGCCTGCCGATGACGGTGCGGATATGGTCCAGGTGCAGCTCGTAGCGGCCGACCAGGCCGCAGATCAGCGCATCGACCTCGCCCCGGCGCAGCATCAGCGAGGAGATCAGCGTGTTCGAGCGCCGCACTGCCGCCTTGGCAACGTCGGGGGTCACGCCCTCGCGCGCCATCAGCTGGCGGTAGGTCTCCCAGTAGTCACGGAAGCGCGAATCGTTCTCCGGGTCGACGAGCTCGAAGTCGCGCCCGGGCATCAGGCGCAGGCTCGCGCGCTCGATGCGCATCTTCACGACCTCGGGCCGGCCCACGAGCACCGGCTGCGCCAGGCGTTCGTCGATCGCCACCTGCACCGCACGCAGCACGCGCTCGTCCTCGCCTTCGGCGTAGACCACGCGCGCAGCCTGCTTCTCGAACTGCGCCTTGGCCGCCGCGAACACCGGTCGCATGACCATCCCCGTCTGGTAGACGAAGCGTGTCAGTGAGCCGCGGTAGGCCTCGTAGTCGGCGATGGGCCGCGTCGCGACGCCGGATTCGGCGGCCGCCCGCGCCACCGCCGGCGCGATGCGCAGGATCAGCCGCGAATCGAAGGGCTTGGGGATGATGTGATCGGGACCGAAGCGCAGCTCCTCGCCGGCGTAGGCGCTCGCGACCTCGGCGCTGGTCTCGACCTTGGCCAGCGCCGCGATCTCGCGCACGCAGGCGATCTTCATCGCCTCGTTGATGCGGCTGGCGCCGCTGTCGAGCGCGCCGCGGAAGATGTAGGGAAAGCACAGGACGTTGTTGACCTGGTTCGGGTAGTCGCTGCGGCCCGTGGCGATGATGCAGTCCGGCCGCACGGCCTTCGCCAGTTCGGGCCGGATCTCGGGCTCGGGATTCGCCAGCGCCAGGATGATGGGCTTGTCGGCCATCGTCTTGACCATCTCGGGGCTGAGCACGCCCGGCGCGCTGCAGCCGAGGAACACGTCGGCGCCGGCAACGACGTCGGCGAGCGTCTTCGCCTCGGTCTTCTGGCAGTAGCGCAGCTTGCTCTCGTCGAGCTTGTGGAAGTCCTCGCGGCTCTCGCGGATCACGCCCTTGCTGTCGACGACGAAGACGTTCTCCTTCTTCACGCCCAGCGCAACCATCACGTCCAGGCAGGCGATGGCCGCGGCGCCGGCTCCCGAGACAGCGAGCTTCACCGCGCCGATGTCCTTGCCGACGAGCTCCAGCCCGTTGAGCAGCGCGGCCGCCGAGATGATCGCGGTGCCGTGCTGGTCGTCGTGGAAGACCGGGATGTTCATGCGCTCGCGCAGCTTCTTCTCGATCGTGAAGCACTCGGGCGCCTTGATGTCCTCCAGGTTCACGCCGCCGAGCGTGGGCTCGAGCGCGGCGATGATCTCGACCAGCTTGTCCGGGTCGCGCTCGGCCAGTTCGATGTCGAAGACGTCGATGCCGGCGAACTTCTTGAACAGGCAGCCCTTGCCCTCCATCACCGGCTTGCCCGCCAGCGGGCCGATGTCGCCCAGGCCCAGCACCGCGGTGCCGTTGGTGACGACGCCGACGAGGTTGGCGCGGCTCGTGTACTCGGCGGCCAGCGCCGGATCCTCCTCGATCGCCAGGCAGGCGTAGGCCACCCCCGGCGAGTAGGCCAGCGAGAGGTCGCGCTGGTTGGACAGCGCCTTGGTCGGCGTGACGCTGATCTTGCCGCGCGTGGGTGCACGGTGGTATTCGAGCGCGGCGTCGCACAGGGCCTGCTCGGCGTCGGACAGCTTGGGCTTCACTTTCTGGTCTCCTCGGGAGGAATCGAGAGCACGAAAAATACACCCGAACGGCAATTCCGATGCAGCGGCTCTTCACCGATCGGCCGCGATCGTCGCGCGCCGCTCGAGGATTTCGAAGGCCGGCAGCGTCTTGCCCTCGAGCACCTCGAGGAAGGCGCCACCGCCGGTGGAGATGTAGCCGACGTCGCGCTCGATGCCGTACTTGGCGATCGCCGCCAGCGTGTCGCCGCCGCCGGCGATGCTGAAGGCGCTGCTTGCCGCGATCGCGCGCGCGATCGTCTCGGTGCCCTTGGCGAAGGCGTCGAACTCGAAGACGCCGACCGGCCCGTTCCAGACGATCGTGCCGGCTGCGAGCAAGCGGTCGGCCAGCAGCTTCGCCGTCTGGGGGCCGATGTCGAGGATCAGGTCGTCGGCCGCGACCTCGGCTGCCGGCTTCACGGTGGCCGGCGCGTCGGCGGCAAAGGCCTTGGCGCAGACGACGTCGATCGGAACCGGCACCTCGGCGCCGCGCGCCTTCATCGCTGCCATCACGGCCCTGGCCTCCTCGACGAGGTCGGGCTCGGCCAGGCTCTTGCCGATCGGCAGCCCCGCGGCGAGCATGAAGGTGTTGGCGATGCCGCCACCGACGACCAGGCCGTCGACCTTCTTCGCGAGGCTCTGCAGGATGGTCAGCTTGGTGCTGACCTTGGAGCCGGCAACGATCGCCAGCAGCGGGCGCTTCGGGTTGGCCAGCGCCTTCGTGATCGCGTCGATCTCGGCGGCCAGCAGCGGCCCGGCGCAGGCCACCGGCGCGAACTGCGCGATGCCATAGGTCGTGCCCTCGGCGCGGTGCGCGGTGCCGAAGGCGTCGTTGACGTAGATGTCGCAGAGCGCGGCCATCCGGCGCGCAAGCTGCTCGTCGTTCTTCTTCTCGCCCTTGTTGACGCGGCAGTTCTCCAGCAGCACCACCTCGCCCGGGGTGACCGTCACGCCGTCGACCCAGTTGGCGACCAGCGGGACCGGGCGCCCGAGCAGTTCCGACAGGCGCGCGGCCACCGGCGCGAGCGAATCCTCGGGCCGCAGCTCGCCCTCCTTGGGCCGTCCGAGATGGCTCGTCACCATCACCGCGGCACCGGCGTCCAGCGCCTGGCGGATGCAGGGGACGCTGGCGCGGATGCGCGTGTCCTCGGTGATTCGCCCCGCGTCGTCCTGCGGCACGTTGAGGTCGGCGCGGATGAAGACGCGCTTGCCCTTGGCCTGGCCCTGGGCGATCAGATCGGTGAAGCGGAGGATGTTCATGGGAAGACGCGAGTGGAAGAGGCCATTGGAAGGGGCGAATGGGGAAAGCGGATCGGAGAAGCGAATGGAACAGGCGAACGGGCTGACGCAGCACCGATCGAGCCCCAGCGGCAGCGCCGATGGCGCGACGCGCGATTCTCGCCTCGTCGAGCGCGCAAGCGGATGCCGGCCCTCGCCTACCAGCCCAGTAGCAGACGCAGCGGCAGAAAGACCCCCATCCCGACGACGAGCGTGAGCAGCACGTCGCGCCGGACCGCGTAGCAGAGCGCTGCCGCGAGCGCCCCGAAGAGCCGCGCGTCCTGCCAGGTCTGCACGAGCTGGCCCTGCGTCAGCACGACCTCGGGGGCGACGATCGCCGCCAGCGCCGCCAGCGGCGCGTAGCGCAGGCCCTTGCTCAGCCACGCCGGCAACGGCCATTCGCGGTCGGGCAGCAGGAAGAAGCCGCGCGTCAGCAGCGTCACACCGCCCAACGCCAGCAGCGTGAGCACCACCGGCCAGGTCCATTCGACGCCGTCCTGCATCGCCTTGGCCGCTTCAGGTGCGGTCGTCCAGCGGCAGCACGGTGCGCGTGCTGCGGTGATCGACGAGCAGGCCGGCGGCGACCGCCGCGACGATCGCCGCCAGCACGTTGAGCTTGAGCGGCAGCGCGTAGGCCAGCACCGAGACGGCGGCGGCGACGCCCGCGGCGACCCAGGTCGCGCGGTCGACCAGCATCGAGCCGACGACGCCGATCAGCACCAGCGGGCCGGCGAAGTCCAGCCCCCAGTGTGTCGGGACTCGGTCGCCCAGCAGCACGCCGGCCACCGAGAGCAGTTGCCAGGAGATCCAGTTGATCGCGACACCGCCCCAGAAGTAGGGAAGCTGCCCGGGGCGCGGCAGAGGCTCGGGGAAGCGGTGCACGAACTGCACGTAGTTGAGGTCGGCCGCGAAGTAGGCCAGGCGCATGCGCTGCGCGCGCGGCAGCGCTCCGAAATACGGCCGCCACTGCGCCGAGAGCACGACGAAGCGCAGGTTGACGCAGGTCGCCGCGGCAAGCATCACCCAGACCGGCGCGCCCGCGGCCAGCAGCGGGATCGTCGCGAGCTGCGCGCTGGCGGCAAACATCAGCAGCGACATCGTCAGCGCGACCGGGACCGAGAGCCCCGACTTCACCATCGCCACACCCGTCACCAATCCCCAGGCGGCGATGCCGATCGACGGCGCGGTCATGTCGCGCGCACCCAGGCGCACGAAGTCGTTCCTCAACCACGCGCGCAGGCCGTGCATGCGCACGATTTTCCCATCTCGCACCGGCCTGGCACTGCCGAGGAGCCGGGCCGGCGTCGTCGATCCCCGGACCGCGTCCGGGGACTCGCGGGGTCAGTGGCTCCTGGGCTTGGCCGGCCGCGCGGTGTCGCCTTCGTCGTCGACCGCAGCGGTGACCGGTGCCGGCGCACCCGGCGGGGGCAGCGTCGGCGCGACGACCTCGAGCTTGTTCTCGATCATGTAGTCGTTCATCTCGCGCCAGCCGGCGAAGATCGCGCCTTTGTCGGCCTTGCGATTGAGCACATAGCAATCCTCGATCGCGCGGCCTGCGTGGCGGCACGCGCCGCCGATCGCCTTGCCCTCGGCCTCGCGCCGCGCCGCGACCGCGCTCGCGCTCTCGATCCCGAGCAGGTCGCAGCCGGCGAGCGGGACGAGCAGCAGCAAGGCGAGAGCGGTGGCGTGGCGACGCATGAGGCAGGGACCAGTCTGGTCCCGATATCGGCAGCCGCCGCGGCGCACTTGAGCACGGGATGCGCGCGGCTTGCGATGCCGGTGCTCTACGCCGCGCGGGTCGATCCAAGCCGCGTTCCAGCGGCAACCGCCTGCCCACGCAGGAAGTCGGCCATCGCGACGCGGCGCCCGCCGGTGCGTTGCACTTCGAGCAGCTCCAGCACTCCGTCGCCGCAGGCGACGAGCAGGCGATCCGGCTCAGGCCGCAGGCAGGTTCCAGGGGCTGCCGCGTCGGCCACCGTGCCTGCGCCCGCATCGGCGACCTGCGCACGCCAGAGCTTCACCGCCTGGCCGTCGAGCTCGAAGCTGGCTCCGGGGAAGGGATCGAAGGCGCGCACGCGACGCTCGATCTGCACCGCGGGCAGGCGCCAGTCGATCGCCGCCTCGGCCTTGTCGATCTTGCTCGCGTAGCTGACGCCCTCGGTCGGCTGCGGTTTGGCAGGCAGGTGTCCACTCACCCACAGCGGCAGCCCCTCGACGACAAGCGCTGCGCCGAGCGAAGCCAGCCGGTCGTGCAGGCTCGCCGCGGTGTCGGTGTTCGAGATCGGCAGCGCACGCGCGAGCAGCATCGGCCCGGTGTCCAGGCCGGCGTCCATCTGCATCAGCGTGATGCCGGTTTCGGCGTCTCCGGCCTCGATCGCGCGCTGGATCGGCGCCGCGCCGCGCCAGCGCGGCAGCAGCGACGCATGGATGTTGAGCGCGCCGTGAGTCGCACAAGTCAGCGCCCACTGCGGCAGGATCAGCCCGTAGGCGGCGACGACGAGCACGTCCAGCCGCGCTTGCGTCAGCGCCGTCTGTGCCGCGGCGGCCTCCTCGGCAAAGCGGCCATCGAGCCGCAGGCCGCGCGGCTGCAGCACCGGCAGGCCACGCGCCAGCGCCTCCTGTTTCACCGGCGAGGCCTGCAGCTTCATGCCGCGCCCGGCCGGCCGGTCGGGCTGCGTCAGAACCAGCGGCACGACGTGCCCGGCGTCGACGATCGCCGCCAGCGCCGCACGCGCAAACTCCGGCGTCCCGGCAAAGCCGACGCGCAGCGGCTCAGCCATCACGCTGCTCTTCGCGCGCCTTCTTGATCATCTTGGTGCGGATGCGGTCGCGCTTGAGCGCGCTGAGGTACTCGACGAAAACCTTGCCCTGGAGATGATCGATCTCATGCTGTACGCACACGGACGCAAGGCCCTCGGCCTGCATCTCGAAGCGCTGCCCCTCGCGGTCCAGCGCCTGCACCTTGACGCTGGCGTGGCGCTCGACCTTGTCGTAGATCGTCGGCACCGAGAGGCAGCCCTCCTCGGCCAGCCGCATCTCCTCGCTCTGCCAGATCAGTTCGGGGTTGATCAGGACGATCGGGTTGTCCCTCGTTTCCGAGGTATCCATCACGATCACCCGCTCGTGCACGTCAACCTGGGTCGCCGCCAGGCCGACACCCTCGGCAGCGTACATGGTCTCGAGCATGTCGTCGACGAGCCGGCGGATGCGCTCGTCGACGCTCGCGACCGGTCGGGCCACGGTGTGCAGCCGCGGATCGGGATAGCGCAGGATATTCAGACGGGCCATGGGATCGGCATCGAAAACATCAGCCGCCGGGGGCGGCAACACGGGGAAACAGTTGTGGACGGGGCGCAACGACCGCCGCGTCGCGGGCGTGCCCCTGTTCACGGCAGATGGGGCACTTTCGTTGCGATATCAATGCGTTAGGGGCAGAATCTGCGAAACCAAGTGAAGATTTCGGACGTCTGCTCGCGGCGGGTCGCGGCGGCACGCTCCGAACCCCAGCCTGAATTGTGGCATCGCGCGCCGCAGCGGGCCGGCAGCCGGGAGACGCGCACATGAGTCCAAGCGATCGGTCAGGCCTGCGAGGCCAGGAGCGCCGCGCCGTACTGGCGCTCGGCGTCGCGGCAGCGCTCGGGCCGGTCTGGATGCGAAGCGCATCGGCAGCACCCGGCGACTACCCGGTCACCCCCGAGCAGCGCGCGGCCGCAACGCAGGTCGCGCAGGCCGGCGTCCCGCTTTCGGACCTCGCTGCGAACGCCCCCGACCGGCATGTCGTGCGCCGCGGCGACACGCTCTGGGACATCTCCAAGATCTTCCTCAAGAGCCCCTGGCGCTGGCCGCAGCTCTGGGGCATGAACCTGGACCAGATCCGCAACCCGCACCTGATCTATCCCGGGCAGGTGCTGGTGCTGGTGAAGTCCGGCGGCCGCGCGATGCTCACGCTCGGGCAGGATCTCTCCGGCCCCGGCGGCACCGTGAAGCTCTCGCCGCAGGTCCGCGCCGAACTCCTGCCCAACGGGGCGATCGCGGCGATCCCGCTGCACCTCATCGGCCCCTTCCTCAACGAGGCGGTGGTCTTCGACACCGATGCGCTCGAGCGCGCCCCGCGCATCGTCGCGACGCAGGAGAACCGCGTCATCGTCTCGCGCGGCGAGACCGCCTACGTCCGGGGCGACCTCGGCGGCGCGCGCGACTTCCGTCTCTTCCGCCAGCCGCGGCCGCTGCTCGACCCGGAAACGCGCGAAGTGCTGGGCTTCGAGGCCACCTACGTCGGCGCCGCCGAGTTCGTGCGCGACGGCGGCCTGCTGCCCTCGGCCGACGGCAAAACCGCCACCGTCGTCCCGGCGACCTTCATGATCACCGACACGCGGCTCGAGGCCGGCGTCGGCGACCGGCTCTCGCCGGTGCCGCCCTCGGAACTCGCCGCCTACGCCCCGCATCCGCCGAGCAGCAGCGTCGACGGTCGCATCGTCTCGGTCTACGGCGAAGCGGTGCTCGCCGGACAGAACCAGATCGTTGCGCTCAACCGCGGCGCCCGCGACGGCATCGAGCGCGGCCACGTGCTCGCGCTCTGGCGCGCGGGCCGCATGGCCGCCGACCGCACCGACGGCAAGCGCACGCCGATGCGCCTGCCCGACGAGCGTCATGGGCTGCTCTTCGTCTTCCGCGTCTTCGAGCGCGTCGCCTACGCGCTCGTCGTCTCGGTGCAGGAGCCGGTCGGCACGGGCGACCGCTTCACGCAGCCCTGACCCGCGCCCCGTCGCAGCCGGGGCCATCCGGTGATCGACGTCGACGAACTCGGGGCCTGGCTGCAGCTCCAGCTGGCGCCCGGGATCGGGCGCGAAAGCGCCCGCCGACTGCTGCGCGCCTTCGGGACGCCGCAAGGCGTCGTCGCCGCGTCGCGTGCAGCGCTGTCCGAAGTCATCGGGCCGCGCCAGGCCGACGCGATGGCGCGCGGCGCGGCTCCGATGCCCGCAGCTCTTGCCGCGGCACGGCGCTGGCTGGAGGGCGGCAGCGACCGCCATGTGCTCACACTCGGAGACCCGGCCTATCCCCCTGCGCTGCTGCACAGCCCGGACCCGCCGCTGCTGCTCTACGTGCAGGGCGACCCGGCAGCGCTTTGCGCGGCGTCGATCGCCGTCGTCGGCAGCCGCAAGCCCAGCGCCCAGGGCCTGGACAACGCCCGTCACTTCGCGCAGGCGCTGGGGGAAGCGGGTCTGGTCGTCGTCTCGGGGCTGGCGCTGGGCATCGACGCCGCCGCGCACGAAGGCGCGCTGGCCGGCGGCGCGTCCACGATCGCGGTGCTGGGAACCGGGATCGACCGCATCTATCCGCCGCGCCACGCGGGTCTCGCGGCACGGATCGCCGGCCAGGGTGCGCTCGTGAGCGAGTTCGTCCCCGGAACAGCGCCGCTGGCCGAGAACTTCCCGCAGCGCAACCGCATCATCGCCGGCCTGGCGCTCGGGACGCTGGTCGTCGAAGCCGCGCTGCGCTCGGGTTCGCTGATCACCGCACGCCTGGCCAACGAGGCCGGACGCGAGGTCTTCGCGCTTCCCGGTTCGATCCACGCCGAGCAATCCCGCGGCTGCCATGCGCTGATCCGCGAGGGCGCGCGGCTCGTCGAAACGCCGGCCGAGGTGCTGGAGGAATTGCGGCGACCGGCCGCCGCAGCACCGGCCGGAGCAAGTGATCCCGCGCTGCCGCCCGACGACGAGCCGCCATGCGAGCCGTCACACGAGCCGGTGCTCGAAGCCCTGGGCCACGACCCGATCGGGCTGGACAGCCTGCAGGCGCGCTGCGGCTGGCCGACCGCCGAGCTGCTCGCGCGCCTGCTCGAACTGGAGCTTGCAGGTCATGTCGTCCGACTTCCCGGCGGGCTTTATCAGCGCCGTGGCCGGGCCTGAACCCGGGTAAGCCCCTAGGCGACGGGCGGCTCGGGTATAGTGCCGTGCCATGTTCGACGTGCTGGTCTACCTCTACGAGAACTACTGGCGCCCCGACGCCTGCCCGGACCACCGGCAACTGAAGCGCAAGCTCAGCGCCGTCGGCTTCGAGTCCGAGGAGATCCAGCAGGCGCTGCGCTGGCTGGACGGGTTGGCGCACAGCGCCGAAGGCGCGGTCGGCAAGCAGCGCAAGGGCAGCGTGCGCGTCTACAGCGAGCTCGAGCGCCAGCGCCTAGGGCTCGATTCGATCTCTTTCATCAGCTTCCTCGAATCGGCGGGCGTGCTGCCGCCGGCGATGCGCGAGATGGTGATCGACCGCGCCAGCGCCGCCGGCGAGAGGCCGCTCTCGCTCGACGACCTCAAGGTCATCGTACTGATGGTGTTCTGGAGCCTGGGCGAGGAGCCCGACGCGCTGATCCTCGACGAGCTCTTCGTCGCGCCCGAAGACCGCGTCATCCACTGATCGCCGCCCGCCGGCGCGCGAGCGCGAGCGCGAGCCGCCTGGCCGCGCGCGCACCGGTCAGTTCAACAATCCGGCGGCGTCGACGTCGAGCTTGGCCAGCGCGCTGCGCGTGGCACGAACGGTCAGGGCCTCATCCTGCGCCGGCTGCAGCAGCCCGGCCTGCAGATAGCTGGCCAGGCGCTGCTGCTGGAACAGGACGCAGCGTCCGTGCGAGCTGACGAAGAGCGAAAGCTGCTTGCGCATGCCCTGCCAGGCGAGCTGCACCGCTTCCTGCCGGCCCTTTTGCTCGAGCAGGAACCAGCTCCCGACCTGGAGCTCGCGCGCCCAGGCCAGCATCGCCGCGGTCGGCATCGAGCCGCCTTCGAGCACGATTTCCAGGCCCTCGCTCTGGTGGTCCGAGAGGTCGAGGACCATCGACTCGTCGAGCTCGATGTCCTGCGCGTCGGGCAGCATCTCCTCGAGCGATTCGAGGTGCTCCATCATCTCGCGCAGCCGCTCGTCGGGAATCACCGCCGCGCGCGCGGTGAAGGCCGCCGCCAGCGAGTTGTTGAGCTGCTGGATCTGCTCGTCCTGCCGCGCCGCGTCCAGGCCTGCCGATGACATGCCTTCCCTCAGCTGCTTGAGCAGCGGCGGCAGGCGGCGGATGACCTCGGCACGCTCCTCGCGCGAGACCTTGGCACTGGCCGACCAGATGAGATCGGCGGCGGCGCGCTTCATCCTGCGCGTCACCTCGCCCTGCGCCCCGTAGCGCACCGCGGCGGTGGCCAGGACGTCGGCCCAGACGTGAAAGAGGAACTGGCGCACGCCCTCCTGCACCGGCACCTCGTTGAGCATGCGGCGCAGTTCGATCGTGTACTGGATCGCCAGCGTCTCGCGCTGCTCCACCTGCTGCGCCAGCGACACGCCCTTCCTCGTGGCCTCGTTCTGGTCGCGGAAGTACTGCTCGAGGAACTTCTCGAACTCGGTCAGCACGGTCTGGAAGACGCGCCGCCCGGTGTCGGGGTAGGCCTCGACGACCTGGACGATGCGCTTGATCTCGCGCTCGAGCGCCTCGCCGACCCGCGCCGAGCTGTCGAAGCCCATCACGCAGGCGCCCATGCGGTCGATCAGGCGCCGCGCCGGGTGGTCGGTGGTGGCGAAGAAGTCGGGCTCGGACACGGCCACCCGCAGCACCGGCATCTGCAGCCGCGCGAACCACACGCGCACCGAGGCCGGGATGCGGTCCTCGGTGAGGATGCTCTGGAACAGCAGCGCGACGATCTCGATCGTCGCGCGCTCCTCGGGTGTGGCCGCCGCCCGCTTGAGCACCTGCTTGCGCTGGTGCAGCTCCTCGATCACTGCCGGCGCGGTGACCTGCATCGCGCGCTGCGTGGTCGCCATGAAGCGGCGCTTGAGGCCCGCCTGCGCGGTCTCGATCGCCTGCGCCAGCCCCGGTGACAGCGGCGCCGCCCCGCTTGCGCGAGCGAAGCCCGGCAGATGCCGGCCGACCAGCCGGTTGAGGCGCAGCAGCACGGCCTCGGCGTGTTCGCCGCTGCGCGGCAGCGGCGCGCTGCGCGTCATCAGCCGCGTCTCCTCGCCGACGCCGCCCTGCCCGGTGCGCACGAAGCCGCCGCTGACCGTGGGATCGAAGCTCGGCGCGATCGCCGCGTCGTACTGCGAGGCCGGCGGCGGCGCGCCGGTCCCGGCCGTCCAGCCCAGCGGCGCCTGCGGGTTGGTGCGCGAGCGGCGGATGAAAGGCCGCAGGTCGACCTCCGGAAGGACGCCATGCTCGACCAGCCAGCGGTTGGTCTCGTGGTAGGCCTCCTCGGCCAGATGCGCGAACTCCTCGTGCAGCACCGGCTGCAGCTCGCGCCAGCTCTCCAGGCCGATGCCCGCGGCGCGCCAGGACTCGAAGGCGATGCGCGCGAGCACATGCGCGCGCAGCAGGTCCTGGGCGTCGAGCTCGGTGCGCCCTTCGAGCGTGGCCACGCGCGAACGCAGGTCGGCGAACTCCCACGACGCGCGATCCATCATCGCCAGCGCCAGGCGCGAGGTGACGATCTCGAGCTCGATCGTGTCGTCGTCGACGAGCGAAAGCGACGCGAGCCCCCCGGGAGCATGCCCGTCACCGGGCCTGGACGCCAGGCCACCGCGAGCCAAGGCCTGGCGCAGCCCGTTGACCATTCCCCGATGCCAGGCCTGTGCGCCCTTCTGCAGCTCCTGCAGCAGCTCGCGCCGCCGCATGAAGACGGCGTGCTCGCAGGGCTTGTCGATCAGCGAGCGGGCCCCTTCGAGCGCCGCCTGCACCAGCGGCGCGAGATTGCGCAGGAGCTCCTCGACATACAGGCGCCGGGCCTGGGCGGCAAGCTGTGACGGACCGGGGACGGTCGCCATGTGGGGATGCAGGCGAGGTTTTCGTGAATTACGAACGCTTCGGCCACTCTACACCACCGCCCCTGCGTTCGGATCGTTCGGATCGTGGTCCTTCGCGGGCTTGACGAGATCCTCGCGCTTGACCTTGAGCCACAGCGTGATGCCCGAGGCGACGAAGATCGAGGAATAGATGCCGAAGAGGATGCCGATCGTCAGCGCCACCGCGAAGTAGTGCAGCGTGGGGCCGCCGAAGAGCATCATCGAGATCACCATCATCTGCGTGCTGCCGTGGGTGATCACGGTGCGGCTCATCGTGCTGGTGATCGCATGGTCGATGACCTGCGGTGTCGTCAGCTTTCGATACTTACGAAAGGTTTCGCGAATGCGGTCGAAGATGACCACCGACTCGTTGACCGAGTAGCCGAGCACTGCCAGCACCGCGGCCAGCACCGCGAGCGAGAACTCCCACTGGAAGAAGGCGAAGAAGCCCAGGATGATGACGACGTCGTGCAGGTTGGCGATGACGCCGGCGACACCGAACTTCCACTCGAAGCGGACCGCCAGGTAGATCACGATGCCGATCACGGTGAAGAGCAGCGCCAGCGCCCCGTCGCGCGCCAGCTCCGAACCGACCGAAGGCCCGACGAACTCGGTGCGGCTGAGCTTGATCGGCTCGGCGCCGCCGGCCGCCGCGCAGGCCGAGCGCGCCACCTGCTCGCCCTGCGGCGTCGTGTACTGGCGCGACTCGACCTGACCCGAGTCGGCCTTGCACAAGGCGTCGAAGACACGCGCGGCCACCTCCGACTGCTTGACGTCCTCGCGCACCGGCACGCGGATCAGCACGTCGCGCGATGTGCCGAAGTTCTGCACCTGCACCTCGCCCAGGCCCAAGGCCTCGACCGAGGTCCGAACCTTCTCGAGGTCGGCCGCCTGCGCGTACTCGACCTCGAGCACCGTGCCCCCGGTGAACTCGATCGACAGGTGCAGCCCGCGCGTGACCAGGAAGAAGACCGCGGCCAGGAAGGTGATCATCGAGATGACGTTGAACACCAGCACATGCCGCATGAACGGGATGTCGCGCTTGATGCGGAAGAACTCCATCGCCGTCTCCCCTCAACGCTCGCCGGCCGGCGCGACGCCGCCCTCCGGCCGCCAGACCTGCCCGATCGACACCGACTTCAGCCGCTTCTGGCGCCCGTACCAGAAGTTCACCAGCCCGCGCGAGAACATCACCGCCGAGAACATCGAGGTCAGGATGCCCAGGCAATGCACGACCGCGAAGCCGCGCACCGGGCCCGAGCCGAACATCAGCAGCGCGATGCCGGCGATCAGCGAGGTGACGTTGGAGTCCAGGATCGTCCCCCAGGCGTGCTCGTAGCCGAGGTGGATCGCCTGCTGCGGCGCCACGCCGCGGCGCAGCTCCTCGCGCACGCGCTCGTTGATGAGCACGTTGGCGTCGATCGCCATGCCGAGCGTGAGCGCGATCGCCGCGATGCCCGGCAGCGTCAGTGTGGCCTGCAGCATCGACAGCAGCGCCACCAGCAGCAGCAGGTTGAACGACAGCGCCAGCGTCGAGAACACGCCGAAGAGCAGGTAGTACGAGCACATGAAGACGGCGATCGCGATCGCGCCGTACATCACGCTCTTGAAGCCCTTCTCGATGTTGTCGGCCCCAAGGCTCGGACCGATCGTGCGCTCCTCGATGATCTCCATCGGCGCGGCGAGCGACCCGGCGCGCAGCAGCAGCGCGGTGTCGGTGGCCTCGGCGGTCGTCATGCGACCGCTGATCTGGAAGCGTGCGCCGAGCTCGCTCCTGATCACCGGCGCGGTCACGACCTCGCCCTTGCCCTTCTCGAAGAGCAGGATCGCCATGCGCTTGCCGACATTCTCGCGCGTGACGTCGCGGATGATGCGCGCGCCGCGTGCGTCCACCGTCAGGTTGACGGTCGGCTCCTGCGTCTGCCCGTCGAAACCGGGCTGGGCATCGGTCAGGTTGTCGCCGGTCAGCACGACCTGGCGGTAGACGATGATCGGCTGGCCGTTGCGCTCGAGGAAGCGCTCGGAGCCGAAGGGCACCGGGCCGGCGCCGGTGACCGCCGCCTGCGCCTCGGCCGACTCGTTCACCATGCGCAGCTCGAGCGTGGCCGTGCGCCCGATGATGTCCTTGGCGCGCGCCGTGTCCTGCACCCCTGGCAGCTGCACGACGACGCGGTCCACCCCCTGCTGCTGGATCACCGGCTCGCTGGTGCCGAGCTCGTTGACGCGGTTGTGCAGCGTCGTGATGTTCTGCTGCAGCGCCTGCTCCTGCACCTTGAACGCCGCCTCGGGCTTGAGCACGCCGCGCAGCCGGAAGTCGCCTGCGTCCTGCGAAGGCGTCCATTCCATCTCGGTCACGCTGTCGGCCAGCAGATTGCGCGCAGCGGCCAGCGACTCGGCGTCGCGGAAGCGCACCTCGACCGTGTTGCCGTCGCGCGTGACGCCCAGGTGGCGGATGTTCTTGTCGCGCATCAGCGTGCGCATGTCGCCGCTGATCGCCTCGGCCTTCTTGGTCAGCGCCGACTTCATGTCGACCTGCATCAGGAAGTGCACGCCGCCGCGCAGGTCCAGGCCGAGATACATCGGCAGCGCGTGGATCGACGCCATCCACGCCGGCGAGCGCGACACCAGGTTCAGCGCGACGATGTAGCCGGGGTCGGTCGGATCGGGATTGAGCGCACGCGAGATCGCATCCTTGGCCTTGATCTGCGCGTCGGTGTCGGCAAAGCGCGCCTTGATCGAGTTGCCCTCGAACTGCACGAAGTCCGGTGCCAGCCCCGCTTGCTGCAACACCTCACCGACGCGCTGCGCCAGCGCCGCATCGACCTTGATCGTGGCCTTGCCGCTGGAGACCTGCACCGCCGGTGCCTCGCCGTAGAAGTTGGGCGCCGTGTAGAGCAGCCCGACGACGAGCGCGATCGCCAGGATCGCGTACTTCCACCAGGGGTAGCGGTTCATGAGGAGGATCCTTTGCGGCCGCGCGGCGCAAGGCCGGCGGCGGGGGTGGCGGGAAGGCGCGGCGGTCGCTGCCCCAGGCGGCCGTGGCCGCTGCGCTCAGCCATTCACTTGCCGAACGTCCCCTTGGGCAGTACCTGCACCACCGAGGGCCGCTGCACCTGCAGCTCGACGCCGCTCGCGACCTCGACGTGGATGTAGGCGTCGCCGAGCTTGGTCACGCGCCCGAGCACGCCGCCGGCAATCACGACTTCGTCGCCCTTGGCCAGCGCCTCGATCATCGCGCGGTGTTCCTTCTGCTTCTTCATCTGCGGGCGGATCATGATGAAGTACAGCACCACGAACATCAGCACGAGCGGCAGCATGCTCATGAGCGAGGACTGCGCGCCCAGGGCGGCACTGGCGGCGTCGGCGCCCGACTGGGCGTAGGCGTTGGAGATGAACACGGGGTCGCTCCTGGTCACAGGGTCGTTCTAGAACCGGGCCTGCCCTTGCGGCAGGCGAACCGTATATTCTAGGTTCTTGGCGGACCGATTCTCGCCGCAGGCCGCTTGGCCGTCCGATCCCGGGCCGCCGACCGCTGCCCGCGTCAACCCGCCGCGCCGCTGCGCTGCTGGAGCTGGCGCAGCTCCTCCAGCGTGTTCGCATTGAAGAAGGCCGCGGCGTCTTCGAACTCGACGCTTGCGCAGCGGTGGCGTGCCGTCCAGCGGTCGATCTTGCGCTGCCCGGACTGCAGATAGGCCATCAGGTCTTCCATCAGCGTCGCGCGCACGAGGCAGAACACCGGCTGCGCGCGCAGCTCGCCGTCCTCGCGCGTGGCGGCCAGCGCGATGTCGGCATCCTGCGCGACCACCGCCTGCGCCAGGCGCTCGGCGAGGTCCTCAGGGAAGTCCGGTGTATCGCAGGGCACCGTCAGCAGCCACGGCGTCTCGCAGCGCTCGAGCCCGGTCAGCATCCCGGCCAGCGGCCCCGGGTAGTCGGGCAGCGCGTCGGGCCAGACGGGAACGCCCATCGACTCGTAGGCGGAGAGGTTGCGGTTGGCGTTGATCATCGTCGGCCCGACCTGGCGCTGCAGGCGCAGCAGCGTGTAGAGCGCCAGCGGCATGCCGCGGTGCGTCTGCAGGCCCTTGTCGACGCCGCCCATGCGCGTGGCGCGGCCGCCGGCGAGCACGATCCCGGTGATGTCCTCAGGAGAAATCCGGTTCATCGCTTCAGGCAAGCACAATTCACGGCGCTACCGCACCGGCGGCACACGATCGACCGATCCGTGATATCGGGGCTATGCACGGACAGCGGCATCCGACTGTCGATTCGCCGAGTGCGATCACGGGCGGTGCCGCAACAGAGACTCATCGACGGGCCAGTATAGGTAGGCTCGGTCTTGGTGCGCATGCCACATATCGTCCGACGTCGCAGTTGTGGCAGGCCAGGGAGCTCCGGCTATCGCCCAGGGCGCCCTTCCCTGTCGCATTCGATCCGCCATCCGGGCCGTTGTAGCCAGGCCAGCGCCAGCGTGATGCCGACGTAGGCGGCGAGGTAGCGCGCGATCAACGCGGGGCCGCTGGCGTAGGCGTCGCGACCGGCCGAGAGGATGAACTGCAGCGCCGAGAAGACGCGCCCGTACTTGAACACCGCGGGCTCGAGCCCGGCCCAGAGCGCAGCGGGCGTCCCGAGCGCCGCCACGACGAGCAGCACGACCGCGACGCGCCGCGAGCCGCACCCCAGGCTTGCCAGCGCTGCGGCGCCGATGCCGATCCCCGTGACCGCCAGGGCCAGGCAGGTGGAGGCGATGAAGCTGCCGCCGCCGCGCATCAGCTCGACCAGGTTGTCGGTCGCGGCCAGGTCGACCACGACCCAGTGCAGGGGCCAGGCAAGCGCAACGGCCAGCAAGGCCCAGTAGATCAGCCGGTTGAGACGCTGCGGATCTCGGGCCACTGCCACGACGGCCGCCGCGCCGCAGAGCGGAAGCATCAGCGCCGCGTGCAGCGCGAGGTAGCGCAGCAGGTCTTCGAGCACGCCGGGCCAGCCCAGAATCGGCGCGCCGATCACCTTGTGCAGCATCGGCAGCGGCACGGCAGCCCGCAGCACGGCAAACGCAACCAGGCCGTGCGCCTGCAGGAGCAGCGGCAAGGCCCCGGCAACACGCCGCGATGCGCGCACGTAAAACAGGGGCAGCGCGCCGATCCACCAGGCCACGGCCGCGACACCCGCCGCTGCGAGCATCCCCGTCGCGCCCGTCGGCATCAGCTTGGCCACGTTGTAAGGCACGCCAGGCAGACGCGCCAGCAGCCAGAGCAGGAGTGCAAGGACGACGACGGTCAGCGCCTGCGCAGGCCAGGCAGCCGGTCCGGCCTGTGTCGCCCGGCGATCAACCGCGCCGGCGACATCGCGCGAAGCTCCATCGATGCCCGCCGGGGCGATCCGCCCCTGCGTTCCGGCGGCGTCCGGCGCGTCAGCCGCCGCTGCATGCACGCCCAGCTTCCCCGGATCCGCCTGCAGCCAACCCGTGAGCCGCCAGCCCAGGACCGCGCCGAGCGTGGCCAGCAGCGCGTCGGTCAGGTCCGCAACCCGGTCGGCAAGCACCACCTGCACGGCCTCGAGCAGGAACGCCAGGACCGCCAGCGCCAGCAGCCAGGCGCGCGAAGCCTTGGCACCCGGTCTGGCGACAACCAGCCGCAGCAGCAAGCCTCCAGGCAGAAAGACCAGCAGCTTGCGCAGGATCTCGTTGAGCGCGCCGAACTCGTTGCGCTGGAAATAGGTCAGAAAAGGCACGCGCGCGAAGGCGTCGACGAAGGCCGACCAGCCTCGCGCCGGCCAGGCCCACGCGAACGGCCAGGCGTAGATCCACAGCACCGCGAGCAGCCAGATCGCCAGCCCGATCCGGCAGGCGCTGCGCACGCGGGCGCGCTTGCCGTCCAGAAGCGCTCGCAGCGGCGAGAGCGCCTTCGCACCCAGCCAGGCGCCCAGTGCCGAGAGGAGGATGTCGGTGACGTCGCTGACGCGCGAGAGCACCAAGAGCTGGGCCAGCTCGATGCCGGCCGCGAGCAGCGTCGCGCGCACGACGATCCCGCCCAGGGTTCGACGCGCGCGGTCCAGCCGCCAGAGCAGGCCCACCGGAACCCAGAGCAGCGCGTCGGTCACGAGCTCGTACACGATGTCCGCCGGAGTCCCGCGCAGACCCGCGAACGGCACGAGGACCACGCGTCCGCTGCGCCACTTCCGATAGAGCTCACCGAGATCCAGCGTCAGGTCCAGCGGCATCACCGCGAAGAGCAGCAGGCCGAGCAAGTACAGATGCAGCACCTGCGCCGCACGCGAGCGCAGATCCATCGCCGCATCGATTGCCGCGAGCCGGCGCCGGATGGGACTCCCCGCGAGCGCATGCAGGAGCAAGCCGATCACCGTACCCGCGGTCTGCGCGAGCACGTCGCCCAGGCTCTCGCTGCGGCCGGGCAGCAAACCCTGCCCCCACTCGACGAGCAGCGAGAGGGGAAGGACCAGGCCCACGATGGCCGCCTGCCTGAACAAGCCCAGCCGTCCGCCCGGGCCGCTCCACAACAAGGCCAGACCCAGGCCCAGCGGCACCGTCAGCAGGACGTTGACGGCGGTATCGAGGCGCTGCGCGCGCAGCGCGTCCGCCCCCGACCATTGCCAGAGCCGGCGCCAGACCTCGACCGGATCGGCCGCGTGGAAATCCAGCGGCACCCAGCTGCCGTAGGCGATGAAGATCGCCCAGGCGAGCAGCAGCCAGCCCAGGTGCCGCTTCTGCCGCGGGGTCAGGGCGTCGTTTGCTGAACGTACGGCTGCCAGCGGCGACATGCGGATGTCCGGCTAGTACGGCATCGCGCTCAGTGGCGGCCACCCTGGGAAAGACTGCGAAGTGGCACGCGCCAGTCTCGGCGGGCGCTTGGCGACCCGCCGCAGCGTCCAGGGATCCATGATCGAGCAGGCGAACAGCAAAGGCATCGGTTGCACGTGCGATCTCTTCGCATCTGTTTCGGTCGTGAACGAAGGTCGGTGCGAAGACGCAGGCACGGGAATGCCCGCGCAGCAACGGCACCACACGGCGGCGCGCACGAGTCTAGGGGCCAAGTTGCGGCTGGACGTCCCGCTGCCTCGAGATAAGGCGCCGAGCAGTGAAGTCAGCCACGGTCAAGCGCGCCGCCCGGCGCACGAAGGCGGCGCCCCGACATAGGATCGGCCGGTTTGAGCACCCGGACCCTGCGCGCACGGCTGCTGCGCGTGAAGCTGCCTGCATGAACGAACCGAACACCCCTGTTGCCGCGACGCCCCCCTCTCCGCCGTCGAATCCTCCGGGCGCTGCGCTGCTGACCGGGAAGATCGAGGGCGGATCGACGGGCAACGCACCGGCGTTGCTGCAGTCGCTGCTGGACGCGACGGACCCCTGGGGCGGCGCAGCCGGTCTTCACGGCGAATTCGCAGCCGGTCTGGCCAGCGCCGACGGGCAAGGCGGGGTGCTGCTCACCGACCGCTTCGCGACGCACAGCCTGTGCTGGCGCGTCATAGCCGGCCGCGTGCACTTCGCCGCGCGCGCCGACGAGCTGGCCGCGCTGCCGCCGTGCGCCGAGATCGATCCGCAGGCGATCTTCGACTACTTCTACTTCCACGTCATCCCCTCCCCGCGGACGATCTTCCGTGGCGTCTATCGCCTCGAGCCCGGGGTGCTTGCGCGCATCCGCGGCGATCGCCTCGAGCAGCGGCGCTGGTGGAACCCGCGCTTCACCGAACCGGCCAGTGCCGACTTCGACAAGCTGGCGGCGCAGTTCCGCGCGCTGGTCGAGGACGCCGTCCGCACCCGCCTGGACGGCAGCAAGCCGGCGTGCTTCCTCTCGGGCGGCACCGACAGCTCGACCGTCGCCGGGATGATCGGCAAGGTGCTGGGCCGCGCCGGCTCGACCTACTCGATCGGTTTCGAGGCCGAGGGCTACGACGAGATGCAGTACGCGCGCATCGCCGCCAAGCGCTTCGGCACCGATCACCACGAGTATTACGTGACGCCCGAGGACCTGGTCAGCGGCATCCCCCTCGTGGCTGCCTCGTACGACCAGCCCTTCGGCAACAGCTCGGTCGTGCCGGCCTACTACTGCGCGAAGATGGCACGCGAGGACGGCGTCTCGCTGCTCATCGCCGGCGACGGCGGGGACGAGTTCTTCGGCGGCAACGTGCGTTACGCAAAGCAGCGCCTCTTCGGCTTCTACGAGCAGGTGCCCGGCGTCGTGCGCAAGGGCCTGCTCGAACCCATCCTGCAGGGCACGCCGGTGGGCGCATTGCCGCTGGCGCGCAAGGGCCGCAGCTACATCGAGCAGGCGCGCGTGCCGCTGCCCGACCGCATGCAGATGTACAACCTGCTGCAGCGCCTGGGACAGGAGAACGTCTTCGAGCGCGGCTTCCTCGCGCAGATCGACGCCGAGGACCCGCTGCGCCAGCAGCGCGCGGTCTGGAAGGAGGCGGGACAGGCCTCGCCGCTGAACCTGATGCTGGCCTACGACTGGCGCTACACGCTCACCGAAGCCGATTTGCGCAAGGTGCGCGGCAGCACCGAGCTGGCGGATGTGCAGACGCGCTTTCCCTTCCTGGACCACCGGCTCGTCGACTTCTCGCTGGACCTGCCCGTCTCCTACAAGCTCAAGGGCGACAAGCTGCGCTGGTTCTTCAAGGAGGCGCTGCGCGGCTTCCTGCCCGACGAGATCCTGGCGAAGAAGAAACAAGGTTTCGGTCTGCCCTTCGGCGTCTGGGCCAACCGCCATGATGGGCTCAAGCGCTTCGCGACCGACTCGCTGCAGTCGCTGGCCAGGCGCGGCATCGTTCGCGCCGACTTCATCGACACGCTGCTCAACGAGCACCTGCCCGCTCACCCCGGCTACTACGGCGAGATGGTGTGGATCTCGATGATCCTCGAGCAGTGGCTACGCCGGCACGCGCCGGGGTGGCGGCTGAGGTGACGCCGAAAAGTCGCACCAAGTGCGACCTAGAACCGACCCATCAGAGACCGCTACTGCTATCGAGCGCCTGACGCAAAGCGTTTCCGAGAGCTGGCAACGACTGAACTGCAGTCGCCCACAGGATGTCCTTGTCAACATCGAAGTAGGCGTGGATCAGGCGATTGCGCATGCCGACAACGGCAGTCCACGGTATCTCAATATCGGCGCGGGTCTCTTCGGAGACCCTGGCCGCTGCCTCGCCGATGATTTCGATGGCGCGCACGAGTGCGAACAGCAACATCGGGTCCGTGTCGAGGTCGCCGCGCAAGCGCCCGTCAATGAAGCGCGCTGCCAGTTCAACGGCATCGCGCATGTGTTGCAGACGAACGCGGTCAGCCGGATTCATACTGAACGGCTGCATTGCGCACCACGTCTCCTCGGAAGTAGCGCGACAAGTCGCCGGGCGTCCGGAGATCAACTCTCGAGCCATCCAGCATGAGACTCAGCTCATGCTCCATGTCGGCCATGTCGAGCAGTGTGGGCGTATGTCTCGGATCGAATTCGACGAGCAGATCAATATCGCTGTCTGGCCGATCGTGCCCCGTCAGGCGCGAACCGAACAAGGACAGACGTCGGATGCCGCGCCGGATGCAAAACGCTTCCAGTTCTCCGCGATCGAGCGCGAGGCTGGGATGCAGGGGTTGTGCGGGGGTCTGCGGCATGCCGCCATCGTAGTCCAGGGCGCTGCTGCGAAGAAGCTGGAGGCTGATGCCGAGACTCGGGTCTATCCTCGCCGCCACTCCTCCCACTGCGTCGCCAGCAGCTTCCGGTCGATCTTGCCGTTGGGGTTGCGCGGCAGCGGGCCGCGCATGGGCTCGACGCCGTGCGGCACGATGTAGGCGGGCATCAGCTGGCGGCATTGGGCCAGCAGCGCCTGCACGTCCGCGGCCCGCCTAAGCCTCCGGGTGCGGTCACGGCAATCTCATGCTCACTCGATCTAATGCTCAAAATATTGAACACTTATCGGATATTTGCCTAGAATTACAAGCAAATGAGCGAATCGACAGGCAGCGTCTTGCTCCAGCGTCAGTTGCTCCTCCAACTGGGTGACCGCCTCGCGCATCTGCGCAAGGCCCGAGGCCTGAGCGCGGTCGCAATGGCCAGGCGCGTGGGCATCTCGCGAACGACGCTCGCCGCCGTCGAGGCGGGCGATCCTGGCCCGTCGATCGGAACTTATCTGCGCGTGATGTCCGAGCTTGGCATCAGCGGCGACCTCGCTCTGCTGGCCGGCGATGTCCTGCAGGCGGCGCCACCTGGAACCGCCGCTGCGCGCTCCAGGCGTGCACGTGCGCCCGTGCAGGTGACCGTCGCCAGCGACGAATCCGCCCACCGGATCCAGGATCTGCAGAGCCTGGCCCTGCACGAAGAGGCGGTGCGCCGGCTGCGCGACGACCCCGGAATGCTTGCGCAAGCGCAGGAAACGCTGGATCGCTGGCTGACCACGAAGCCGTCGCGGTCCACGGGCTTGTGGCTGGAATGGAGGGACATTCTGCGTGACGGCGCCTGGCGCAAGGTGCTTTCGCGCACCCGGCGAGCGCAGGCGCTTCGCCAGGCCTCCCCGCTGACGGCTGTGCTGCCGGACGCTGTCCGCCAAGGCGTTCTCGATCAGGTTCGCGCGCTGCGCGAAGGTGTCGTCCTGGGTGACACGCTGCCGACGGACGCGCCATGAACCGCGAAGAACTCGAACACGTGATCCGCGCGAGTGCCGACCTGACGAACGAATACGAATTCGTCATCGTCGGCAGTCAAGCCATCCTCGGCCCGATTCCGAATCCGCCCGCCGTGTTCACGATGTCGGCCGAAGTCGACATCTATCCCCTGCAACGCCCCGAGCTGGCGGACCGGATCGATGGCAACCTCGGCGAGGGCTCACACTTTCATCGCAGCTTCGGCTACTACGCCCAAGGCGTAGGACCCAAAACCGCTGTGCTGCCGCTCGGCTGGATGACGCGGGTTCACCGGGTACAGAACATGGCAACCGGTGGCCGCGTGGGCTACTGCCTCGATCCTCTCGATCTCTTTCTGTCGAAGGCCGTTGCCGGGCGCGAGAAGGACCGGATCTTCTGCAAGGCCATGCTGCAGCACCGGTACGTCACGGCCAAGGACCTTCTGGCCCTGGTGGGAACGATGCCGATCGACGAGGCAGCGCAGCGAAGGCTGAAGGCGACCATCCGGCGCTGGAGCGAGTCCGTCCAAACGGAGGGTCAGCCGCCGCCGGGGGTTTGAAAGGATTGCGCGCGCAAGAGCATCCGGCAAGGAACCGCGCGGACGACCTCACCCCCGCCCCTCTCCCCACTGCGTCGCCAGCAGCTTGCGGTCGATCTTGCCGTTGGGCTTGCGCGGCAGCGGGCCGCACGCCGGTGCCGCGCGCAATGAGGAATTCTGCTCGGTCCGCCAGAAGTCGTCGCCGCCGGCCCCACAAATTCGTCTCCGGGCAGCCCAGAATGCAAGTCATGCAACGATTCGCTGGTTCAGGCTGCCAGGTGCAGTCGGCCCGGGTCCCGCAGCGTTCGCCACTGCCGCTACCACCGTAGCCGCCCGATCGACCCAACGGGCTCGTCCTTCTTGATTCGCCTGGCTCTGCGCTTCGACGATCCTTCGCCCACCAGCCACCGCGGCGTGGAAGAAGGCGTGCTGCGCACGCTGCAGCGCTCGGGAGCGCGGGCCACCGTCGCCGTCATCCCCTTCCGCGACGGCGCACAGGGTCGCCTGGCCCTGGACCGGGAGCAAACCGCCCATCTGCTTGCCGCGCAGGCCAGGGGCCACGTGGAGATCGCGCTGCACGGGCACAGCCACCGTTGCCGCGGCCCGGCGCACCCGCGGCCCAGCGAGTTCGTCGGCGTCGACGCCCGGGAGCAAGCCACGCTGATCGCCGAGGGCGCCCGGCATCTGCGCGGCCTGTTCGGACACGAGGCCATCTCGGGCTTCGTGCCCCCCTGGAACAGCTACGACGACGCCACCTTGGCCGCGGTGCAGTCCGACGTGCAATTCGTCACGCTGCGCGACATCGCCGAGCGCGGACGCATGCGGGCGCAATCGCGGCTGCTGTCCCACGCCCGCTTGAAGCCCAGGCTGCCCTGGAAGCTTCGCCAGCGCCTGCCCGAGCAATACATGGTCGACGCGCCGCTGTGGCGGCAATTGTTGGGCTGACGCGGCCAATCGCCATCGCGCGCAATAGTCACGCTGCGTCGGCGCGGCCGGCAGCTATCGTCGCAGGCTCGTCGTCGTGCCCATTGCCGTCATGCCCACCTGCCTGACCCACCTGCAGACCCTCGAAGCCGAGAGCATCCACATCCTGCGCGAGGTGGTGGCCGAGTGCGAGCGCCCGGTGCTGCTCTACTCGGTCGGCAAGGACTCGGCGGTGCTGCTGCGCCTGGCACAGAAGGCCTTCCATCCCTCGCCCCCGCCCTTTCCGCTGCTGCACGTGGACACCTGCTGGAAGTTCCGCGCCATGTACGAGCTCCGCGATCGCATGGCGTCCGAGCTGGGCATGGAGCTGATCGTCTATCGCAACCCCGAAGCGCTGGCACGCGGCATCAATCCCTTCGACCACGGATCGGCACTGCACACCGACCTGTGGAAGACCCAGGGCCTGAAGCAGGCGCTCGACAAGTACGGCTTCGATGCCGCCTTTGGCGGGGCACGACGTGACGAGGAGAAGAGCCGCGCCAAGGAACGCATCTTCAGCTTCCGCAACGCCCAGCACCAATGGGACCCGAAGAACCAGCGCCCCGAGCTCTGGAACCTCTACAACAGCCGCAAGCATCCGGGCGAGTCGATCCGGGTCTTTCCGATCAGCAACTGGACCGAACTCGACGTCTGGGAGTACATCCGCCAGGAGGACATCCCGATCGTGCCGCTCTACTTCGCTGCCGAGCGCCCCGTCGTCGAACGCGATGGCACGCTGATCATGGTCGACGACGAGCGCATGCGGCTGCGTCCGGGCGAGGTTCCCGTGATGAAGACCGTGCGCTTCCGCACCCTGGGCTGCTGGCCGCTGTCGGGCGCCATCGAATCGCAGGCGCGGACCCTTGACGACATCATCCGCGAGATGCGGGGCTCGCGCAGCAGCGAGCGCCAGGGACGGCTCATCGACCACGACCAGGCTGCCTCGATGGAGAAGAAGAAGCAGGAAGGCTATTTCTGATGGAACTCGACGACATGGCCATCGCTTCGCCCGAGGCATCCCGCGTGAGCCGCACGCCAGCGGAATCCATCGGCGGACATGCTCCCGCCGAGAAGAGCCTGCTGCGCTTCATCACCTGCGGCTCGGTCGATGATGGCAAGAGCACCCTGATCGGAAGGCTGCTCTACGACAGCAAGGCGCTGCTGGAGGACCAGCTCGAGACGCTGACGCAGGATTCGCGCAAGTGGGGCACCCAGGGCCCGGCGATCGACTTCGCACTCCTCGTCGACGGCCTGGCCGCCGAGCGCGAGCAGGGCATCACCATCGACGTCGCGTACCGCTACTTCGCCACCGCGCGGCGCAAGTTCATCGTCGCCGACACCCCCGGGCACGAGCAGTACACGCGCAACATGATCACCGGCGCCTCGGGTGCCGAGCTGGCCATCATCCTGGTCGATGCGCGCAAGGGCGTGCTCGAACAGACACGCCGGCACAGCTGCCTGGTGCAGCTGATCGGCATCCGCCAGGTCGTCCTCGCGATCAACAAGATGGACCTGGTCGACTACGCCGAGGACGTCTACACGCGCATCGTCGAGGACTACCGCAGCTTTGCCGAGCGCATCGGCCTGCAGCAGGTCACGAGCATCCCGCTCTCGGCACTGACCGGCGCCAACATGACCACGCCGAGCGCGGCGATGCCCTGGTACCGCGGCCCGGCGCTGATGCCCTTCCTCGAGGACTGCGAAGTCGACGCCACGCTCCTGCAGCGCAAGCCCCTGCGCCTGCCGATCCAGTGGGTCAACCGCCCGAACCTGGACTTCCGCGGCTACTGCGGCCAGCTCGCCAGCGGCGTGCTGCAGCCGGGGCAGCGGGTGCGCATCCTGCCCTCGGGCCGCACGACGCGCGTGGCGCGCCTGGTGAACCTGCACGGCGACGCCCCGATGGCGCGGGCCGGGGAATCGGTCACGCTCACCCTCGAGGACGAGGTCGACGTCTCGCGCGGAGACCTGCTTTGTGCCGAGGACGGTCCTGCCGAGGTCGCCGACCAGTTCGAGTGCACCCTCGTCTGGATGGCCGACGAGCCGATGCTGCCCGGGCGGCCCTACCTCGTGAAGATCGGCACGCGTACGGTCGGCGCCACGGTCACCGAGCCCAAGTACAAGCTCAACGTCAACACGCTCGAGCACCTGGCGGCCAAGCAGCTGGGGCTCAACGAGATCGGCGTCTGCAACCTGGCGCTGGACCGCCCCGTGCCCTTCGACCCCTACGTCGAGAACCACACCACCGGCGGCTTCATCGTCATCGACCGCATGACGAACAACACCGTCGGCGCGGGCATGCTGCACTTCGCGCTGCGGCGGGCGCACAACATCCATCCGCAGCATCTGGACGTCGACAAGGCCGCGCGCAGCGCGATCAAGGGACAGAAGCCCGCCGTGCTGTGGTTCACCGGGCTCTCGGGCGCGGGCAAGAGCACGATCGCCAACCTGGTGGAGAAGAAGCTGCTCGCCCAAGGGCGGCACAGCTACCTGCTGGACGGCGACAACGTGCGCCACGGCCTGAACAAGGACCTGGGCTTCACCGCCGCCGACCGCGTCGAGAACATCCGCCGCGTGGCCGAGGTGGCGCGGCTGATGGTCGATGCCGGGCTGATCGTGCTCACCGCGTTCATCAGCCCCTTCCGGGCCGAGCGCGAGATGGCGCGCGCGCTGCTGGGCGAGGGCGAGTTCATCGAAGTGCACGTCGACACCCCGCTCGAGGTCGCCGAGGCGCGCGACGTCAAGGGTCTCTACGCCAAGGCGCGCCGCGGCGAGCTGAAGAACTTCACCGGCATCGACTCCCCTTACGAGCCGCCCGAAGCGCCCGAACTGCGCCTGAACACCGCCGACATGAGCGCCGACGAGGCCGCCGAGCGCGTCGTGGTGCTGCTGCGCGAGCGCGGCCACCTGCCGCCATGACCCTGCAGCAGGCCGTCGCCTTCGGCGGTCTTGCCGTGCTGATCGTCGAGCTGCTGCGCGGGAGGCGCCGCCCGGCGTTCGTCTTCGGCGGCGTGGCCTTCGTCTTCGTGCTGCTGGACTATGTCAGCGTCGAGCACGGGCTGCAGCAGTTCACCAACCGCGGCCTCGTCGCGGTGGTCGTGCTGCTGCTGCTCTCGGTGGTGCTCGACCGATCGCGCCTGCTCGAGACCATGGTCGAGGGTCTGGTCCGTGGCCGCTACCGGCTTGCGCTGTTCAAGCTCTATCTGGCGACCGTCGTCTACTCGGCCTTCCTCAACAACACCGCGGTCGTCGCCTCGCTGATCGGCCCGCTGCGCGCGCTGCGTTCGCATCCGCCCTCGCGGCTGCTGATGCCGATGTGCTTCGCCGCGTCGCTCGGCGGCGTGCTCACGCTCATCGGCAGCTCGACGAACCTGCTCGTCAACAGCCTGATGATCGGCCGCCAGATGCCGGCGCTGGCGATCTTCGACCTGTTCCCGGTCGGCATCCTGATCGTGCTCGCCTGCGGCGTCACGATGGTGCTCAGCTACCCCCATCTGCTGAAGGCCGAGCCGCCGCCGGCCGACAAACCCTCGGACTATTTTCTCGAGGCCACCGTGAGGCCGGACTCGCCGCTCGTCGGCCGCTCGGTCGAGGACGGCGGCCTGCGGCAGCTCGCGCACCTCTTCCTGGCGGAGATCGTGCGCGGCGCGCACGTCATCGCGCCGGTGCAGCCCGAGGACGTGATCGAGTCCGGCGACATCCTCGTCTTCACCGGCGACCTCACGCGGCTGGACTTGCTGACGCGCTTCCAGGGCCTGGAGACCCATGGCCAGCACTACCGGCTGCCGCAGGACAACCTCGTGGAAGTCATCGTTGCCGCGCAGTCGACGCTGGTGCGGCGCACGATCAAGGAAGTCAATTTCCGCTCGCAGTTCGACGCCGCGGTGATCGCCGTGCGCCGCGGCGGCGAGCGGCTGCGTGGCCCGATCGCATCGGTGCCGCTGGACGTCGGCGACACGCTCGTGCTGGTGGTCGGCAAGGACTTCGAGAAGCGCAACAACCTGCGGCGCAACTTCGTCGTCGTCTCCAACCACCGGGTGCAGAAATTCACCGACCCGCGCAAGGGCCTGCTGGCGCTGGCCGGCTTCGCAGCGGCGATCATGCTCTCGGCCGCGGGCGTGGTCGACTTCCTGAAGGCGCTGCTCGTGCTCCTCGTGCTCTATCTGCTGCTGGGCCTGGCGCGCGTGGACGACCTGCGACGCAACATGCCCTACGAGATCGCGCTCGTCATCGCCTCGTCGCTGATCATCTCGGACGTCATGGTCGACAGCGGCGCGGCCACGCTGCTGGCGCAGGGACTGCTGGCCGGCGTCACGGACCTCGGGCCCCACGCAGCGCTGGCGCTGGTGCTGCTGATGACCTGGATCCTCACCGAGCTGATGAGCAACAACGCCGCGGCGGCGCTGGCGTTTCCGGTCGCGCTAGGGGTGGCGCAGCAAAGCGGCTTCGATGCGCGGCCCTTCGTGATGGCTGTCCTCTACAGCGCCAGCTGCAGCTTCCTCACGCCCTTCGGCTACCAGACCAATCTGATGGTGATGTCGCCGGGGCGCTATCGGATGACCGACTACGTGCGCGCCGGCGCCCCGATCGCGCTCGTCTACCAGGCCGTGGCCCTGCTGGCGATCCCGGTGTTTTTCCCGTTTCGCTGAACGGGGCCGGCGCTGCCGCAGCCGATTGCAGGAAGTTCGCACGCTGTTTCGCCTGTACCCGCGTCCCGGCCGCGCTGCTGACCGCTAGCATCACCGCCGCGCGACCCGGTTCTCCCTCGTTGCCCGTCGGCGACATGGACGGGACGCTTGCATGAGTGTCGACGCCTCGACGCGCTACGACCTGCAACGACGCGAAGTGGCCCTTGAACGCGCAGATAGGCAGTGAACTCATTCACCGTCGCCTTTGAGATATATAAAGGTACTTTCAGCTGGAATCCATGGACGCCGCCGATCGCATTCCGGTACTGATGTATCACCGCATTGGTGAAATCTATCATCCTGCTGAACGGAGATACTGCGTCACGCCAGATCGGTTCGATGCGCAGATGAGTTTCTTAGCTCGTCGTGGATACCGCGCCGTACCGATCGAGGCGCTGGTCGCTTGGCTCGAAAACGGCTCGCCTCTATGCGAAGGTGATTTCGTCTTGACATTCGATGACGGTTACAAAGGTGTCCTTGACTACGCAGCACCCGTTCTCGATCGCCTGAACTGGCCGTTTACCGTTTTTCTCGTCACCGACCTTCTCGGTCAGTGCGATGCGTGGCCTCGCAACGACGGCTCCGACAGCGCTGCCCATCCCTTGCTCACCGCCGACGATGTGGTGAGCATGGCAGCTCGCGGCGTCAGCTTCCACTCTCACACCTGCCGGCATCGCAGCCTGCGAACGTTGGATGACGACACCCTACGACACGAGCTAATGGCATCTCGCGACGCACTTCGACAGCTCCTCGGTACAGGCGATCACTACATCGCCTACCCCTACGGGCATGTCGACGATAGAGTGGCCAGGGCCGCACGCGAGTCCGGCTACACCGCAGGCTTCTCGGTTCGGTCGGGCTTCAACCGAACCGATGTGGATCGCTTCCGCATTCGTCGCCTCGACGTCGCCGGTACGGACACGCCCGCGGCGTTGCTTCGCAAGATGAAAATGGGCAGCAACGATGGCAGTCGGCGTGCCGCGCTACGCTACATGACACAGCGTCTTGCCGACCGCCTTCGCTTCCACACTGCATGAAGGCCATCTTCTTTCCAGCCGCAGGGTCGGCGACAAGAGGCAGGCGCACCGTATGAGTTCAGGGCAAGCGATGCGCCGAGGCGCGGCGTGGGTTCTGATCGGCAAAGCCGGTGATCAGTTCCTGGGTTTTGCGTTCGGTGTTGTCCTCGCTCGGCTTCTCGCGCCCGAGGTCTTCGGCCTGTTGCTGACCATACAGGTCTTCACGGGCTTGGCCGGTTTCATCTCCGGCGGCGGCATGGGGCAGGCGCTGGTTCGCGCCCGTTCGGTCACCAAGGCCGACCTCGACATCGTCTTCACGATGCAGCTCATGGCGGGTTGCGTGATTTACACGGCCTTCTTCCTGAGCGCACCACTGTTCGCGCACTGGTACGACGAACCCCTGTACACCGACCTGCTCCGAGTATCGGCACTGAGCTTTCTCTTTCGTCCTCTGATCAACCTTCCCAACAACATCCTGTTTCGTCAAATGCGCTACAAAGCGCGTGCAGGTGTCTCCCTGGCAACATTGCTGGCATCCAGTGCCGTCAGTATCGTCTTGGCGTACTTGGACTATGGAGTGTGGAGTCTGGTTTGGGGCGGGATGGCGGGTTCGATCGTGCATGCAGCCCTAGCAGCAAACCTCGCGAGTTGGCGACCCGGCCTTTCGACCGAGTTCAGGCGCGGAGCCGAACTGGCCCGCTACGGCTTTCTGGTCTCCGCGAACGACATCGTCTACTACATCCGCTCGCAGCTCAGCATTTTCATTCTCTCGCAGCGCCTAGGACCTGCCAGCGTCGGGCTCTACAACAAGGGGGAGAGCTTGGCACGCATGCCTTTCCGCTTCGCAGCGGGGTCGGTCTACGACGTGTTGTTTCGCGCCTTGGCCGCCGAGCAGAGCAATTTGGACAAAGGCCGTTATCTGTTTGTCCGCAGCATCACGCTGGTTGCGGTATATGCGTCACCGTTATACGTGGGCCTCATATGGCTCGCCGAGCCCCTGGTGCGCGGGGTGTATGGCCCCAAGTGGGTCGAAGCCGCACAGCCGCTACTGATCCTCTCGGCTGCATGGCCATTCTGGTTGCTCGACAACTTCTCGGGCGCGGTAGCGGCGGCCCACGATCAGTTGCACAAAGAATTGCCCATTCAGGTGACCTCGGTCGTTGTGACCGCGCTCGCCATTGTCGCAACGTTGCCGTTCGGACTGTCTGGAGTTGCGTGGGGAATTACTGGTTCTACGGCCTTCATTTCCATCCTCATGCTGAGAATGGCTCTGACGACCCTTCAAGCTCGCTGGTGGGATGCGCTCGTCGCACTCATTCCGGCAGCGGCGCTGAACATCCCGTTGGGCCTTGCACTCTGGCTCGCCAATTGGGCCATGCCGCGCGCGCTCAAGGAACATGACTTGTTGCACGTCATCGCGCTCGGGGGCTTTGGTGGAATCGTCTATGCTGCCTTATTCCTGCTGATGCCACTGCCCACACTGGCGCCCGAGCAGCATCGCTGGCGTAAGCTGCTTCGCCTGCCGTCTTCCAGTGTTCCGATTTGACGAGTGGACCCGTGCCGATTTACAGAGCCGCATGTCACGGTCGGTACCGGGTTTTGAAACGGATGCCCCGGACGTCCGCGTACGCGAAGGAGGCACAGTTCTTCACATCTCGACGTGCGAGACTCATCGTCGGGGCGACGGCCGTGACACGCGGGCCGATGACAACGGCAAGCTTGGTCGTCGGCGCCGTCGCGCATCACGTCGATCGCGATGTCAGCGCAACCGCTGGCTCCCCCAGCCGAGCCTGGCGCGTGAAGACGAAGTGTTGGCAACGTGAATCCACCGGCGCGCCCTTTGGCAAGGGTAACGACATGCTGAGGGAAAACGGAGCTCGACAGGAACGGCGCCCAGCGATCGAGCGCGACGGAAACGGCGGACGCCGGACGCTTGGCTGGCATGGTTTGCAAGTCAAGGACTTCGACGTGGTAGACGCCATATGTCTGTTGGCAAAGGATTGAGCGGCGAAGTGCTGGGTACGACCCCGCTCGTGTCCATCGTGATGCCCTGCTACAACGCGGCCCGGCATTTGGAGCGCAGCGTCGGCAGCGTGCTCGCGCAGACCCTCGGCGAGTGGGAATTGTTGGTCGTCGACGACGGCTCCACGGACGAATCATGGGCGGTCCTGTCGAGCATGGCGTCGCGGGACGCGCGGATCCGCACGTTCCGACAGAGGAACGCTGGTGCACCAGCGGCGCGCAATCGCGCGCTGGACGAAGCGCTCGCACCGTGGGTCGCTTTTCTAGACGCAGACGACACCTGGGAACCAGAATTCCTCCAAAACATGACGACAGCGCTCGGAGCCGCACCGGATGCCGGAATCGCCTACTGCGGCTGGCAGCAGCATGGTTTGGGTGGCGGGCGCGATACACCCTTCGTGCCACCGGATTACGAGGCCACGGAAAAAGTCGAAGCCTTTCTTGGAGGCTGCCGTTGGCCCATCCATGCGGCAGTCACCCGCCGTTCGCTGATCGTATCGACCGGCAAGTTCGATCTCACCTTGCCCACGTGCGAGGACTACGATCTCTGGCTGCGCCTCGCGCCCCAGGTGCGCCTTGTCCGAGTGCCCATAGTGCTGGCGCACTACTGGCATCATGGCAAAGGTCAGACGACGAGCAACCGCGCCCGCATCGCACTCGACCATTGGCGCGTGCAGCGCAAGTTCCTGGACGCGCACCCTGAGCACACTGCACGGCTCGGCGTGCGGCGTGTGCGCGAGCTCACAGTCGGGGAGCTACTCGAACGCGGCTACATCGCATACTGGCAGCGTGACCTGTCCGCAGCTCGAGCGATCTTCCGTGCTGTGATGAAGCAAGGCTATGGCAACACGCGGGACTGGGTCTACATGCTGCCCGCTTGGTTGCCGCAATCGTGGCATGCGTGGCTATTGCAGCGTCGCGACTCATTCAAACGTACACCCAACTCACGCTGAAGCGCCATCACCGAACAACTATTGCCGAGTCGGCACGTCATATTTATGTTGTTGACCTTCGCATTCTGCACCTACAACCGCGCTGCTCGGCTGGACCGGCTGGTGGCTGCCATGCGCGCGCAGACCTGCCCGGTGCCGTTCGAGATCCTGGCGATCAACAACAACAGTACGGATAACACCGAAGAGGAGCTGAGGCGGCTAGCGTCATTGCCCGGACCGACCCTCCGCTGGGTAACGGAGCCAGTGCAAGGCATCGTCTCGGCACGCAACCGTGGCATCGACGAGGCGATGAGCAGTGACATCCTTGTCTTCATCGACGACGACGAACTCCCCGTTCCAGGCCTGATCGCGGCCGCGGCCGATGCAATCCTGAATGAGGGTGCTCAGTGCGCTGGCGGTCGCGTAGAGGTCGATTTCACGATCGTGAAGCGTCCGCCCTGGCTGGAGGACAACTTGCTCGGCTTCTTGGGAGCGCTGGATCATGGTCCCTCAGCATTCTGGATTACCGATGACAGCACGCCGGTATGGTCCGGGAATATCGCCTATGACATGCGCCTGTTCCGAGAAAATGCTGATCTTCGTTTCGACAAACGCTACGATCGGGTTGGCAATGTCACCGGAGGCGGGTCGGACGCTATTCTGTTCCGCGCCTTAATGAAGAGTGGCGTAAAAGTCCGCTACCGCCCTGATATGGCGGTTCTGCACGCGGTCGAAACATGGCGACTGACGAGACGCTACTTCCTTCATCTGCACTATCGTGGCGGGTTGCGGCAAGGTCAATTTCGTGCGCCCGATTACCATACTACGATTTTAGGCATCCCGCCATTCATGGTCGGCCAGTTGATGCGCCAAAGCAGAAAGGCAGCGGGCATGTTCCTGGGTAGACGCCCCGGCGCCCTTCGACAGGCCATGAACGCCGCTCATGCCCTGGGCACGATCGTCGGTTATCGCAAGCGCGCCTGATGCGCCTGACCGTGCTCATCTGCACCCACGACCGGGCCGCGCTGTTGGCCCGGGCGGTCGCCTCGCTCGACGCCGCCGCTCGCCCGGCCGACTGGGTCGTGGACATCCTCGTCGCCGCCAACGCCTGCCGCGACGGCACCCATGACTGGCTGGCACAGCGCGCTGCCGCTTCCGCTCCCGCGCTGCCTCTGACCTGGTTCGCGGAACCGGTGCCGGGCAAGTCGCACGCGCTCAACAGCGCGCTGCCGCGCATCACGGCCGACCTCGTGGCCTTCGTCGACGACGACCATCGGGTCGACACCGACTACCTGCGCGCCGTCTGCGCGGCCGCCGATGCGCACCCGCAGGCGACACTGCTGTGCGGTCGCATCCTGCCGGATTGGGACGGATCGGAACCGGAGTGGGTGCACCACGACGGGCCGTATCGGATCTACCCACTGCCCGTACCCCGGTTCGATCTTGGCGAGCAGCCCCGCGAACTCACGGCCGACGTGGCAATACCCGGCGGCGGGAACCTGGCTGCACGCACGACATGGCTTCCGGTGATCGGTGCCTTCAGCACCGACATGGGCCCGACCGGCCACGACCTCGGAGGCGCCGAGGATCTCGACTGGGTGCTACGCGCCTTGCGCCTGGGTGCGCGATTACGGTACGAACCGTCGATGCTGCAGTACCACTACGTCGACGGCCGGCGGCTTACCCTCGCTTATCTGATGCGCAAGGCTTACAGACGAACGGCCTCCACGATCGGGCTAGGCGAATCGCGGCTTGCCGGGGGCGTCCCCAGGTACCTTTACCGCAAGCTCGTCGAGTACGGTTTCAAGGCCTGCACCGCGGTGGGCTCGGCACGGCGGCGCTTCTATCTCGTTCGGACGGCCGCCGCGCTCGGCGAGCTGGCGGGTCATCGGCAAGCGCGGCGTCAATCCAGGATCGCCTCGCAACCTGGCAACACCATCCAGCAGGACATCCGGCCGTGAAGTTGCGCAACCTCCACAAGCTGCTCGACCCCGAAATCCGCGCCAAGAATCTGCAGGCGCTGCGCTGGGCTGCGCGCGGCCGCCTCTGGGATCTCACGCGCCCCAAGGTGCCCGATCCGGTCTTCGTGATCGGCTGCTCGCGGTCGGGCACCACCATCACCTACGAGACCCTCGCGGCATCGGGCTGCTTCCTTTCGTTCGGCTGGGAAATCCCGCAGTTCTGGAACGCTCTGCACGGCCCGCTGAACAACGGCTGGGCTTCCGAGGCGGCCGACGCAAGCGATGCCAGGCCCGAGCATCGCAGCGCAGCGTTGCGCTACTTCTACGAACGCCTTGGCCCCGGGTGGGTGCTCGACAAGACCTGCATCAACGTGATGCGCGTGCCGTATCTGTACAAGCTGTTTCCTGAGTCCAGATTCGTGTTCATCCAGCGCGACGGGCGCGACAACATCAGCTCGATGATGGACGGCTGGCGTGTCGGCAGGAGCGACGGCCGCTTCGAGCTGTCGCAGTTCTTCGGCGCCTTTCCGGAGACGGTGGCCATCAACGACGGCGAGTTCAAGGAGTGGTCGTTCTTCCTCGCACCGGGTTGGCGGCAGTACAACCGCGCGAGCCTCGAAGAGGCATGTGCCTTCCAGTGGATCAGCGCCAACCGGATGGCTCTCGATGCGCGCAAGCGGATCCCGCCACAGCAGTGGGTGCACCTTCGCTACGAAGACATCTTCGAGCGGCCGGTTGAGATGTTCCGCGAGGTCTTCCAGCGTCTGGGCCTGCCGTTTTCAACGGCCATGCAGGAGCGCTGCGCGAACCTGCAGCCCACGAGCGTGGTCAGCGGCAAACCCAAGCAACAGAAGTGGAAGGATCACAACCCGGAAGCGATCGAGCGCATCCTGCCGGTGATCACGCCGATGATGCGCGAGCTGGGCTACGACCCTGAGGGCTGACACCATGCCGGCTGCGCCTACGGTCAGCGTCGTCATTCCCGCCTACAACGCGGCATGGTGCGTGCGCAAGGCAATCGATAGCGTGCTTGCCCAGGACTTCGGCGCGCACGAGATCATCGTCGTCAACGACGGCAGCACCGACGACACGCTGGCCGTGCTGCGCAGTTACGACGGGGCGATTCGCATCGTCGACCAGCGTAACAGCGGCTTGTCGAGCGCACGCAATGCCGGCATTCGGGCGGCGACGGGCGAGTTCGTCGCGTTTCTCGATGCCGACGACTGGTGGCTGCCCTCCAAGCTGGCACGCCAGGTCGATCTGCTGCATGCGCGGCCGGACGTCGGCTTCGTCTCGACCGCGGCGCGGGTCGAAGACCCGCAAGGGCAGTTCCTGAATGCCTGGCCATGCACTGAGTGCAGTGGCCCCTTTCTGCCATGGCTCTTCGGCGCCAATGGCGATGTCGCCGGAAGCGGATCGGCGGTGATGGCCAGGCGCGGGCTCTTCGAGCAGGTCGGCGGCTTCGACGAGACGCTTCACAGCCTCGAGGATGTCGACATGTGGATGAGGCTTGCGGCAGTGACGGGCTATGCCTGCGTCTCAGAGCCCCTGGCTGTGATCCTGAAGCGGCCGGGCAGCATGAGCCGCAATCTGGACGTCATGCGGGCGTCGGCGCAGCGAGTCATGCGAAAGAACCGCCAACTATTGCCACCGTCGTATCGCGGCAATTATTGGCGATCGTGTATGGCTGGCATCCACGCCGACTACGCGAAGTGGTTGTACCGTGAAGGTCGGCGTGGCGACGCGCTGATCGAGATAGCGCACATGTTGCGCCTGTCACCGGGACGCCAGGGTCGCTTGGCGCTAGGATTGTTACGGGACATCGTACTCGGGCGCTCAGTATGACCGGAATGGCAAGGAAGGAGTGACCCTTGCAGCAGAACGACTGCAGCGGACTCATCGCCAGGGGATTTCGATGAGTATTCAAAAGAATTTGGTCTTGGGCGTCCTGATTGCTGTGACAACATTGGGTCGCGCAGAGGCCCCGCTCCCGTACAGCGCCTCACCAATGGAGCTTATCGCGCTGCCCGAATACTGCCAAGTCAGGCTTGCTCCAGAGGGACGGTACAGTTCGCACGTGGTATCCATGTGGACAGCCCGGGTCGGCGGACGCGACGTCTGGCTGCACATTCATCACTACTGCCACGGAATCAAGTTCATGAACCGTGCTCAATCGACGATGACACGGCAGCATAAACAATACTATCTCCAGCAAGCAGTCCGTGAATTCGACTACGTGCTAAGCCGCTGGTCCAAGGACACACAACTCTGGGCTGATGCGGCAATGCGCAAGCAGATGGCAGAGATGTTCTTGAAGTTTGCCTGAAATCGAATCAGGTTCGATGCCAAGGCAAGCAACAAAGAATGATACGCAGAATATCATCATATTCCTGAGATGGGCGGATCGTGCATTTCTGCCCTGACATTGGAGTACGACGGCGACGCCGACACCTGCGCAGCACTTGAGCGCGACCTTCTCAGGGGCACCGCGATCGCGCCGGCGCTGCTCGATGGAGTCCATGACTTCGTCGCCGAACGGGACGGCGCGACGCTCGTCTACCGCGCCGGCACCGGCCTCACGCACCGGTTCCATCGCCTGGACGCGAGCGGACGGCTGCGCGTTGGCGGAACGATCGCCTCGGTGCTGGGCGGCGTCGCCCCATCGATCGACCGCAGCGCCTTGCAGGAGTACCTGCGCCTCGGGGACATCGCCGGCCCGCGCTCCATCGTCGCCGGCGTTCGCGACGTCGAGGCCGCGCATCTGCTGACCGTCGCGGAGGCGAAGCAGACCTCCGTCGCGTGGCCTCAGGCTGCCGTGTCGACGAAGGAAGCCGGTGTTCGCAGCTTCGAAGATGCGCTCGAGCGCTTGGACGCCATGCTACGCCGTGCGATCGGACGGCGCCTTCAAGGCCTGGAGCGCCCGGCCGCGTTCCTGAGCGGCGGGGTCGACTCGGCGCTGATCTGCGCGCTGGCGGCGCGGCAGGGCATCCCGATCACCGCGCTGACGGTCGGTTTCGACGACGTCGAGCTCGACGAGGCGCCGGTGGCAGCACGCATCGCCGCCCACCTGGGCGTCGAACATCGCGTGCTGCGTTTCGACCGCGAGCAACTGCTCGCGGCGTTCGAGCGCCTGGCGCGCGGCATGGATCAGCCGATGGCCGATCCGGCGACGATGGCGACCTTGCTGGCCTTCGAGTCGTGCCGCGAAACCTTCGACGGGGTGCTCGACGGAACCGGCGCCGACGAGGCGGTGGGTGCCATGCCGCCGCGCCATGTGCGGCTGGCCGTCGGTCTGGGCAGCCGCGTGCCGTTGCCGCTGCGGCGGCGTCTCGTATCGGCGATGGCAAAGCATCCGGCACTGGCGGCTTACAAGCCCCTGCTCGATTTCGAGCACCCGGCCGAACCGCTGATGCGCTGGAAGCTGTTCTCGCACGCGGAGATCGAAGCCTTGACCGGCGAGCCTGCCCGGCTCGAGGAGACGGCGTTCTACCGCACCTTCTCGCGTTTTCCGCGCCACGCCCATTTCGAGCGTTACAGCGCGCTTTACGACGTCATGCCCGGTGACCGGCTGACGCAGGCGATGCGGCTCAGCGGCCTGGACCTGCGTTTTCCGTTCTGCGCCCGCGACCTGAACGCCTTTCTGCGGCAACTCCCCACGAAGTGGCGCCATTTGCCGGGGCAGCCCAAGCGCATCCTGTCGACGCTTCTGGCACGCTACGTACCACCCGACATCTGGGACGGACCCAAGCGCGGCTTCACCTTCCCGCTGCACGATTTCCTGGCCGGCGACGACTACGCGCTGGTCCGGCAGTACGTGCTCGAAGGGCGCTGGCTTGGACGCGGGTTCCTGCGGCCCGAAGCGGTGCAAGCGCATGCGCGACGCTACATGAGCGGCGAGCAGCGGCAGCTGTTCCGCGTCTGGACGCTGGTGGTCCTGGGTGCCTGGCTCGATGCCCATGAAGACCTCGACTGTCCGCCGCCACGTGCCTGAACCGATTTCTCCGACCTCCGAGTCGGCGCCGCCGTCCTCGCTGTCGAGGATCTCGGCCTTGCCCGCCTTCCCCGCGGCGCGCCCGCTGCGGGTGTTGATGTACACCGCCTACCTGGCGCCGCAGTACAGCGGCGCCGCGCTGCAGGCGCTGACGCTCGCGCGCGAACTGCGCCGGCGGGGCCACCACGTGGAGTTCATCACCAACCGCTGGCCCGGACTGGAGGAGACCGCGGAAGTGGATGGCTTCGCGGTGCGGCGGCTGGAGCCCGGCCGGCTGCGCAAGCACCGCGAGTTCCGGCTCTGGCTGAACATGCTGCGCTACGTGTGGCGGCGGCGGAAGGACTTCGACATCCTGCACAGCCACGGCGCCTATTACACGCATGCTTTCGTCGGGCCGCTGGCCCGGCTGCTGGGCCTCAAGTCGGTGGTGAAGGCGAGTCTCGCCCGCGACGACCTGCTCGGACTGAAGCGGGGCCTGGTCGGCCGCATCCACCGCTTCATGCTTCGACGCGTCGACGCCGCGTCGGCATCAGCAAGGACCTGGTGAACGAGTTCGTGCAGGGTGGCATTGCGCCGCGCCGCATCGACCATCTGCCCAACGGGGTCGACCTCGCTCGCTTCGCGCCAGGGTCGCCGGGCGAAGCGGCGGCGCTGCGTGAACACATGGGATTGCCGCTCGACCGCCGCATCGCGCTCTTCGTCGGCGTGCTCGACCAGCGCAAGAACATTCTCTGGCTGGCCGAGCAATGGGTTGCGAACGACGCCTTCGGCACCGACGCGCTGCTCCTCGCCGTCGGGCCGCAGAGCCGCGACGATCCCGACGGACAGCTGCATGCACGCCTGGGCGCACTCGCGCGCGCGCACCCGGATCGCTTTGCGCTGCACGATTTCCACGCCGACGTGCGGCCTTACTACCGCTGTGCCGACGCACTGATCCTGCCTTCGTACAAGGAGGGCCTGCCGAACGTGGTGCTCGAGGCGATGGCATCCGGCCTGCCCAGCATCGCGGCCCGCGCCAGCGGCAGCCAGGAGCTGATCACCGAGGGGCGGACCGGCGCGCTCTACGAACCCGACGATGCGGCCAGCCTGGAGGCCGCGCTGCGGTGCGTGTTCGGGCCGCAGGGCCGGGAGATGGGCAGCCTGGCGCTGCAAGAGGCGCGGCGGCTCTACGCGATCGGGGTCGTCGCCGCGCGCTACGAAATCCTTTATGCAAAGGTGATGGGCTGGCCGCAGGCGGGCGAGCGGCCGCTGCTGATGCTGACCGAGCTGTACCTGCCGACCAAGGGCGGCACCGCGGTCATGTTCGAGGACGACTGCCGTCGCCTGGGCGGTCGCTCGATCCACGTGGTGACGGCCGCGGTGCCGGGCGACACTGCCTTCGACATCGGCCACCCGAACAGCGTGCACCGCCTGAACCTGCGGCGCTACGCGTGGATGCGGCCGGAGTCACTGGCGATGTACCTGCGCATGTTCGGGCGCGCGCTGCGCCTTGCTCTGCGGCATCGCTTTGCGGCGGTACTGGCCGGTCGCGCGCTGCCCGAGGGTTTGGTCGCCTGGTGCGTCGCGCGGCTGTGCCGCACGAAGGCCCTCATCTTCGCCCACGGCGAGGAGCTGACGAGCTGGGGGCGCGGTCGCAAGTTCAAGCCCATGTGCTTCGTGCTCCGGCACGCCGACGCCGTGATCGCCAACAGCGACTTCACGCGCGAAACGCTGCGCTCGCTGATCGGCGTCCCGCCGCAGCGGATCGTGATGGCCTATCCAGTCGTCGACCCGGAGCGCTTCCGTCCCGGACTCGCGCACGAGGACCTTCGCGCGAGCATCAGTCTGAATCCGACGGACAAGCTCGTGCTCTCGGTCGGCCGCCTGCAGCGGCGCAAGGGCTTCGATCACGTCGTGCGCGCGCTGCCCGGGCTGGTCGCACGCGGCATCGACGTGCATCACGCGATCGTCGGCAAGGGGGAGGACTGGGACTACCTCGAGCAACTGGCGCGAGAACTGGGTGTGAGCGATCGGCTGCACCTGCTGGGCCACGTCGGACCGGAGGACCTGCCGCGCTGGTACAACGCCTGCGACCTGTTCGCGATGCCCAACCGCGACATCGGCGGTGACACCGAGGGCTTCGGCATCGTCTACCTCGAAGCCAACGCCTGCGCCAAGCCGGCGCTGGCCGGCTGCACCGGCGGCACCGGTTCGGCAGTGGAGGACGGCGTCAACGGACTGCGTGTGGACGGCGAGCGCGTCGACGCGATCGAGGACGGGCTGGCACGGCTGCTGCAGGAGCCGACGCTTGCGCAACGCCTGGGGGAAACGGGCCGCGAACGGGTGCTCGCGCATTTCACGCCAGAGCGCCGGGTTGCGCTGATCCGCGAACTCGTCGCAAGCTGATCGCGGAGCGAAGAAGCCGGCGCGTCAACGGCCGCCCGTGCTGCGCGCCGCAAGCCGGCTCGCGGCGTTGCCGAGAGCCGCCACGCCAAGGAGTCGGAGCAGCTTCCAGAGTCGCCCCTGGCTCCGCAATCGCTCCCAGACGAACCCAATCCGCTCCCGCGTGCCGGCAACAAGCCACTCCGGATCCTGGCGCTGCACGATCGTGTGCAGCTCCCAGGTCGACATGAAGCGCACGTCCGGCTGCCGCTGCCGCACCGCGGCGAGCAACGCATCGAGTTCGGCCAGCGCCTGATCACGGGTCTTCGCGTCAACGATGAAGTTGTCGCGATGGTTCTCGAGCAGACAGGGGCGGCCCTCGGCCGTCTTGCGCTCGAAGACGCCCAGCGCGTGCGCCGCGCCGCGCCCTCTCGCCGGCTCGAAATAATCGGTGCGCACCAAGTATCCGATCTCGCCGCTGCAATCGCCGTTGGTAATCGGGCCCTCGTCGCCGCAGGGTAATCCGTCTGCGCCGCGAGCCGGGTACCGCCATCCCGGGGTGACCACGCAGCGCAGCCCGGCATCGGCCCAAGCCTGCTCGACCTCGCGCGTCCACACGAAGGTCGGCGGCACTACCACGCGCGGCGGTTCGCCGACGATGCGCGCGTAGGCCTGCACCTCGGCGGCGACGGCGTCTTCGATCTCGGCAACACCCAGGGACCGCGAAGGCAGCGTGCGCGCGTCGACCCAGCGGCTTTGCAGGGGCGAGGGCAGGTCCTCGGTCGTCGCCGGCACCGGCTGGCGCAGCCAGGCCTGCACCGCG
>Ga0116143_10000427_pt1 | contig 57904 bp, 50 predicted proteins | sample AD_UKC034_MetaG_FD_89745 | JGI IMG/M metagenome (GOLD analysis project Ga0116143, IMG submission 89745) | Active sludge microbial communities of municipal wastewater-treating anaerobic digesters from USA - AD_UKC034_MetaG | ecosystem: Engineered > Bioreactor > Anaerobic > Digestate | place: USA... | reverse complement strand
TTCAAGGACGCACATCAGTCGATCGGCGCCCGCAGCGGCACTGATGACGCTACGCCATTCCCCCACTCAGGGAAAACCAGCGCTCATCAAGTGCCGCAAAGACTCTGCCGCCCAGACTCCTAGGCCCGGCGCGGATCCGCGAGCGGCCGGTCCGCGGCGGCGGCGCGGCGCAACGCCGGGATCAGCATCGGCACGCGGCGCCGGTAGGACTCGTACTCCGGGTGTGCGGCCACGAGGTCGTGCTCCTCGAGGCGGATCCCGACGAGGATGTAGGCGGTGGTCATTACGGCGAACAGCAGGTGAGTCACCGACATGTCCGGCGTCGACCAGAAAACGCACAGCCAGCCCACGTAGAGCGGGTGGCGCACCACGCGATAGGGCGCCGGGGTCACGAACTTCAGGGCCCGGTACGGCTTGCCGGTCAGCTGCAGCCAGACCTGGCGCAGGCCGAAGAGGTCGAAGTGGTTGATGAGGAAGGTCGCGAGCAGCACGAGACCCCACCCGAAGGCGAAGCCGCCGTACAGCAGGGCGCGGCCCACCGGTGAGCCGACCTGCCAGACCATGCCGCCGAGCGGCTGCCAGAGCGCAAACAGCGCGATCAGCGCGAGGCTCGAGAAGAGCACGTAAGTGCTTCGCTCCGCGGACTCGGGCACGAACCTCGTCCACCATCGCTTGAAGGCAGGGCGCGCCATCAGGCTGTGCTGGACGGCAAAGAGCGCGAGCAGGCCGAGATTCACGAGCAATGCCGTGGCGAAGGTGGTTTCCCGTGGCGAGTCCAAGGTCTTCGGCACCCACAGGTTGCCGATGAAACCGATGGCATAGAGGAAAGTGACGAAGAAGACGGCGTAGGACACGAGGCCGTAGGCGACGATGACGAGGCGCTTGAACATGTGGGCTCCGGTGGCCGCGCGTGCGCGGTAGCGTTGGTGCCGGAACAATAGGCACGCGCGGGGCGCCGGTCCCGGGAGAACGCCGGGAATTCGCCGGGAAATGACGGGGGCGGCAATCCCCAGCCTGCGCCACCGTCGCCCGACAGCGAGGACGGTGGAGGTGGTCCCACGTGGGCCGCGCTTGCGCGGTAACCCTGGTGCCCGAACAATAGGCGTGCGCGTAGCGCCGGTCCCGGGAGAAGGCCGGGGTTTCGCCAAGGAGTGGCGGGAGCGGGGGATGAGCGAGTCGATCACATTCGGGCCCTTCCGCTTCGAGGCGGCCACGCTTCGGCTGTGGAACGGTGCGGGCGAGGTCAAGCTCACGCCGAAGGCCGCCACCGTACTCGCGGTGCTCGTGCGCCACGCCGGCACGCCCGTATCCAAGGCTGCACTGTTCAGCGAAGCCTGGCCCGGCACGATCGTCAGCGACGATGCGCTCGTCAGCTGCGTCCAGGAACTGCGCAGGGCGCTGGGCGATGACGCGCGCGAACCGCGCTACATCGAGACGCGGCACCGCTCCGGCTATCGCTTCGTTGCGGGCATCGGCGGCCCTTTGCCGGCCGGCGCAGCGATGCCGCCGTCCGCGCGGACCACCACTATCGCGGTGCTGCCCTTCACCGACATGAGTCCCGGGCGCGACCAGGACTATTTCTGCGAAGGCCTCGCTGAGGAGCTCATCGACGCCTTGAGCCACATCGAGGGGCTGTGCGTCGCCGCGCGCAGTTCCTCGTTCCGCTTCCGCGGGGCCGGGGTGGATCTTGCGGACGTGGGTCACAAGCTGGGTGTGGGCTCGATCGTCGAGGGCAGTGTGCGCAAGGCCGGCGATCGCCTGCGCATCACGGTACAGCTGATCGAGGTCGCGAGCGGCTTCCATCGCTGGTCGAAGCGCTTCGACCGCGAGCTCGGGGACATCTTCGCGATCCAGGACGAAATCGCCGAGAGCGTCGCGACCACGCTGCGCGGTGGCGCGCTTTCGGGTGAGGAGAAACGGGCGCTGCGCCGGCCCGAGACCGGTGCCGAGCCCTACGAATACTACCTGCGCGGCCGCCAGAGCCTGCACCGCATGCGGCGGCCCGATCTCAATCGCAGCCGCGAAATGTTCGAGCAGGCCATTGAACTCGACGGGCAGTTCGCGCCTGCCTGGGCCGGCCTCGCCACGGTGCACGCGCTGCTCTACGAATGGTGGGGTTCGGCACCCGGTGATCTCGAGCGAGCCGATTTCGCGAGCGATCGAGCGTTGGCCCTCGCGCCGCAACTCGCCGATGCGCACGTGGCGCGCGGCTATGTCCTCGCCCAGCACCGACGCTATGAGGAGGCCGAGCACTATTTCGAGGCCGGCATCCGTATCAACCCGAATCTCTACGATGCCTACTACTACTTCGGACGCGCTTGCTTCGCGCGCGGCGAGATCGAGCGCTCCGCGGTGCTCTTCGGTCGCGCGGCCGAAGTGAGCCCCGAGGATTTCCAGAGCAAGTTCCTGATGGCGCAATCGCTGTTCATGCTGGGGCGCCGCGAGGAGGCGAGTCGTGCGAACCGCGAATGCCTCGAGCGCGCCGAACGCCAGCTCGCGCTCAATCCGGACGATGCCCGCGTGCTCGCGCTCGGATCGGGCGCGCTGCAGTACGACGGGCAGATCGAGCGGGCGCGGCAGTGGGTGCAGCGCTCACTCGACCTCGACGCCGACGACATGGGCGCACTGATCAACGCGACCTGCTTCTACGCGAAGCTCGGCGACAAGGAGAGGGCGATCGAGCTGCTGGAGCGCGCGTGCGGGCGCGGGTGGGGCAAGCGCGACTGGATCGAACACGATCCCGATTACGACAGCCTGCGGGACGATCCGCGCTTCCAGGCCCTGATGGCCAGGCTCAGCTGAGGCGCCTTCGTCTGTGCCTGAAGAGCCTGCCGTGGCGTCTTCGATCCGCAGGTCGCGGCCGTCAGGCCGGCCCAGGCGCGGCGCACCAGAGCACGCGTTCCATATCCTGTCGTCGGTCTCCTCGAGACCGGCGTGCTCGCCGACGCAGATGATGCCGACGCTGACCCACTGACTGTTCCATTGGTCCGGTTGAACATCGTCCGCGGGGCAGGCAATGCGCGCCGGAAAGCCGAAGCGGCCTCGACTCGTCCGGAGATTCAGAACGCGTAGCGCTTGCCGTTGTAGCGAATGATGGCGGCCGAATCCTCGAGCGTAAGAGTGTCGATCACTCCGATCATGCCGCGGATCGAGACCGCGGGCGCGATGAATTCAGGGCCGGGGTTCCGGACCTTCTCCACCGCGACCTCGCCCGGCGTCAACAAGGTGACCACCACGCCGTCCTTGGCCGCCTCGCGCGCGAGATTGGCCATGGCCGCGTTCATGGCCGCCTTGGTCACCTTGTACCAGTAGGCGCCGTCGAAGTCCCCGTATTTGAAGCTGTGAACGCCCAGCAACGCGGTAATCGCCACGATCTTCTTCTGGTCGCTGTTCTTGACGTTCTCGTACAACGCTTCGCTGATCCTGAGCGGCCCGAAGGCATTGACTGCCATCATCGCCTCGCCTTCGGCGTAGTCGAGCGAACCGAGCTTCTGTCCCTTGCCGCGGAAGTCGCCGGTCAGCCCGGCATTGTTGATGAGTACATCGATCGGTTGACCGCGATACTTTGCGGCCAACGCAGCGACATCGGCGGCATTGGTCACGTCAAGTCGCTCGACCGATACCTTGGTGCCATTGGCTTCGGCAAGCATCTGCAACTCGCGAGCGGCGGTGGGATCGCGCGCAGTTGCGATCACTCGCCAGCCCCTGGCTGCGTACTGCCTGACGAACTCGAGCCCGATGCCGCGATTGGCACCAGTCACCAGAACCGTCGGCGCATCATCGGCCGCTCGGGTCGGCGAGATCGGGTTTGCGGCGGCAAGCAAGCCCAAGACAAGTACTGCAACCCCGTAACGCCTCGTCATCGTAGCGACTCCTTTGCGTCGAGAATAATGGGGCGCCTTTGCAGGGTGGCCGACAGGCGCTTGAGCATCGTGGCCAACCAGGAACTCCGGTAGCCGGTGAATGGTCTCAGACGGGAGTCATGATTCCGGCCAACGTAGCCAACGTGATGAGTATCCAGATACTGACCACGGTCGGTTTGCTCCGCCAAAGAATCACATGGCGCAAGACGCGGTCACGCTCGGGTGTCGGGCCTTCCGCGGCCATTCCGCGCGCCGCGACAAACAGAGGCTTCAGTGCGCGCCTCACCACCAGGCCCGCCGTGATCGCGAAGCCGAGCAGGAGGCACTTGAGGCCGATGAACCACGGGATGGTCGGGAGAACACCAAGGAACACGCTCGCCGAGAAACCGAACAGCCCAAGCGCCGCTGAAATGCGCAATACCATGTCAGATCGGCGCTCGATCGACTGGGGCGCCGAGTGCTTGAGATGGATGCGCCATGCGATCCCGAGCCAGATCACAGCCACGAGCCAGACTACTGCGACAGCACCAGTCGGGACGTCCATCCAACCCTTGACCTCTGCCAGGCTGAGGCCAGTCGGGAACGCGAGAATGAGAGCCGTGCGCGGCGCCATGTCCACGTTATTGACGACGTTGAGAGCCATGAGGCGCGCCGCCACCGGCTTTCGACCGTCGATGAGCGTGTATGAGGAAACGAACGCGCCAAGGTCTCCTCCAAGCCAATAGACAAAGACGAGAATATGCGCGAGCGTGAGCAACGCTACCGAGAGAGTCATACGTTGCCCTGCTGTGGAACGCCAAAGCCCAGCACCCCGGGGTTGAGGTGCTGCCCGGAATCAAGCAATTGCTTGAGGTCGACCAGTAAGCCTCGCGCCTCCGGCGTGAGAGCATCGAGATACCGGTAAGTGCGACCGATCTGGGCAGACGCGGCGCCGATCTCATAGAAGAAATCCACTACAGCCTGGCGTGTGCGGGCGATAGCCTCTCTCGCCGACGGATTGTCGGGGGGCTCGACAAAGCGGTCGATATTAGGATGTATCGCCTTGTGCGGGGGCAGCCAGCGGTCGAACCAGCGAAATACACATTCGTAGCTGAACACATGGTTGCCCATTGCCGAAATCAATACTGTCACTACAACGCCGGCGGCATCCAACTCCGGCTTGAAGCGCGTGAATATTGCCTCGGTTCCGGCGAGCAGCTTCGCTGCCTCGGAGTGCGCGATCTTGCAGTTGAGTGCGACCCAGCGGTCGCCCGAAGCGCCGAGCACACTATCCAGAGCCGGAAATGGCATGGCGCGGGTTGCCTTGGGGATCGAGTTCGGAATTTCGGTGCCGGCCAACCGGCGCGCTATGTCCGCGCACGCGGTGAGGTCAGAGTCGACCGCCGCCCTGGAGCGGCCCGCGCACACCATGTGAAGCGAATAGAGATCCTGGTCAAGAAAGTTCTTGCCGCCCTTGATCAATTCCAGGCCTGACTGCAGGCCGCGCAACAATCCTTTTTCCTTGCCCACAACCTTGCCGAGCATCTTGAGATCACCAAGCAGGTTGCCCTCGTGAAGCCGTTGGCGGGTGCGAATCGGGTCAACGATATAGATTTCTTCGACCAAGTCGCGGCGAGCGATCTCGCTCATCGCCTGGGCGGCCTGGTCTATGGTTGCGAACAGGAACGATAGATAGCCGAGGTCTTGTGGAGCTGAAATTACGCGCAGCGTTGCCTTGGTCTTGATGCCGAAGGCTCCGCAATCATGGACGAAGAGGCCGGTGATATCAGGCCCGAACGAACGGTACACCGGCTTTTGCGTTCGAGTGACGGCCCCATGGCCCGTCTGCAGGAGTGTCCCATCCGCGAGCGCAATCTCCATGCCAAGCACCGTCTCTGCCGCGGACCCGTAGCGTGCGCTACCCAGGAACATTGCGCCATTGGACAGACCACCGCCTACGGTCGCGCTGGCGCCTGAAAACGTGCCGAAGAACGGAAGTCGCAAGCCAAGCGGTGAAAGGGCCTCGTCAATCTGCTTCCATGTAACGCCCGCCTCGACCGATATGTACATGTCATCAGAGTTGACCTCGATGATCCGATTGAGATCGGCACAGTCGACGGTGATCGTCTGGGAGTGTGGCGGAGTATATCCACCGACGTAGGTCAAGCCGCCGCCGCGTGGAACCACTGCATATCCGGCCCGGGTAGCCGCCGCGACGGTGGCAGCGAGCATCTGCGCGTCTGCAGGCCGTACTACCGCAGCGCAGGTCGCGCCGGCACTGTATAAATCCGTAGAGAAAAACTCGCGCTCGGCCAATCCGAATTGAACGCGCTCGGCACCGAGGATCGACTTCAGTTGCTCGTCAAGAGGGGTGGACATGGAAACGTAGACTCTCTGGGAAAGTGGGTACCTGAAAACCGGTCAACCATAGAACCATTGTCAGCGATCAACAAGACCGGGAGTCGTAACGAGTGCGCTCCCGCAACGCAACTCGCCGGGCTGTCACAGCTGTTCATGACCTATGACAATGTCCATGGGCAATGCGCGCGCCACCGCCTCTCGCAAGGACTGTCGGTGGACGTACCTTCCCGTATTGACCCAGTGCCTCTTCTCTATCACTCTCCACGCACCGCGCCGGTCATGAATCGGAACGGTGCGCCCCTTGAACCGGAATCGTCGGTCGGCTTGGTCGGAATACGCCATTCTTCCCAGCGCCTCCGCTCCTTGTCGCCTCGTCGACGACGTTGCTGCCGTCGGGAAGTGATATCGCTGATTGCAGTGTCGTCGAGCGCTGGAGTGTAGTGGGCGGCCGTGTCGATGCCATGCTTGCATACGGGGCGGACGACCGACATCGCGGTATCGCCTCCCTGCGGGACCGCAACCATCTGAGAGACTTGCACGCACCAACAATGACCACCATGGTCATCCCGAGCACCAAGGTAAGGATATTGAGATGAGCCGGCCACACATTGAGCCATACGATGAACGAAACGCGCCATTCCGTCGCCTGACCCTGCCCGGGTTTTCGCGTGGCACCCACTATAAAACGCTGAGCGTTGACTCCGAGAGCGGAGCCTGTTCGTTAATCATGAAGCTTGAGAGTGGCTGGAGCCGGCCGCCGGGATTCAGCTACAGCGAAATGGAAATCTTCGTGCTCGACGGTAGCATCACCGTCGGCGAAGAGACCTGGGAGCCCGGTCGCTACCTCTGGTTGCCAGCGGGCGTCGTAATGCCAGCGATGCGCGTCGCGCGCGGCGCTCGGTTGCTCGCATTCTACAACTATGGTGAGCCGAGCTTTGTTGAGTCGAGCGAGGATCACAAGGGCGCCTTCCGCGATGGCCTCGTGGCACTTGATACCTACAACGGCATGCAGTGGAACCCGGTCGCGCGCAAAAGCCCGGGTGTCGCGCCAGGCTGTATGACCAAAGTGCTGCGCGTCGATCCGGTGACCAAGGCCTGCACTTTCCTTTATTGCATGACAGCAAACTACTGGCAGGACAATATCTCCTACCACGACTGCACCGAGGAGTCCTACCACATCTGGGGGACGTCCTGGATGATGCAGTTCGGTTACCTCCCGACCGGCGGTTACTTCTGGCGCCCCCCTTACATCAATCACGGCGCCTTCGCGAGCAAACTCGGTTGCATCGCACTTGGACGGACGGACTCAGAGCTCTTCAATTATTTTCACTTCGATCCGTGGACCGACATCGAACAGAATCGGCGTCGCGCGATCACGACCTTGAAGAATGAGCGACCAGAGTTGCATCGCTGGACGTTGGCTGAGGCTGGTCACAACCATCCGACAGCAGCGCACATCCATGCGGATGGCACCGCTCACGTCCATGAGTTCACCCCGGGGCATGAGAAGGGTAAGGGGCACGGGATTCGCTAGTAGAGCCGCGCTGAATTGGTAACCGAAGACTGCCCGGCCTGTCCGGCATGGTGATGGCAGGCTGATTGCATCAACAAGTGAGGAAAGAGATGGCACATAGGCAGATCAGAGGCCGAATTCTGTATACGTCGAAAAAGCCCGAAATTCTCGACAAGAAGCGCGGCGAGGAACACTTCATCTTCGTGCACCATGAGAACGGCCGACGCACCCTCACAGCCCATTGTGAGATCTACGAGCCGGAGCCGGTCGTAATCCGCGATGTGGTTCATTCCTTTGATGCTGCTAACCGGCCGCTCGACGCGTTCGTGAGATTGACAGTGGGCGGTAGCTTCATGGGCGCCGGCTTCTTCCGGATGTCTGGTGAGACGATTGAATGCGAGAGCTACGGCCCGGCAATCGGGCGTGTCTCGCAGACATTCGATACCGAAGGCCCCTATGCCTGGTTCGGTACGCATCCATTGTCCGCTGACGCATTCAACACGCTCAATTTCGACCGCTCGGAAGGCCCCGCCAAACGCCGGATGCGTAGTTTCCTCTCCTCGCTCGATCATCGAGGAGCCTCGCCACCGATGATTTCTACTCATCACATTTTCCTGAAGTACATTGGTGATGAGGAAATCACTGTCGCCGCAGGCACCTTCCAGACACGGCACTTTCAGTTCGTTGGAGAGTCCGAGGACCCTGAAGGACATCCCCCGTATGATTTATGGGTTACGGCGGATGACGACAGCATCCTCGTGCTTGCGCAAGTTACCGGGTACATGAAGACGCACTACGAACTGATCGAGCTGGAGCGCGATTGAGATCGACGCAGATTCATCAGATACCAGGGGTGCCTGGTGGCAAGGCCGGGCACCTGATTTTGGAGACTGATGCGGACCGGGCGATCAGGCGCGCCGGACGCGCGTAAACCGGCGGGACACCGTGCCGGCTTCTCCGGAGACCGGAGTTCGGCGTCGCGGTGAATGACATGGGGCGGGACGAGATCAGCGACCCGGTCTGCCCCAAGTCATACGCGCAGATCCGGGCCCGTGGTTCACGGGCAAGGCGCTGGATACGTGGGCGGGGCGGCGAGGCTTGGTACTGGGCCTGATCGAGGCCGGCAAGCCCGCACAGAACGCGGGCATCGAGAGCTTCAAGGGAAGGGCTTTACGGGCTTGTGCCGGCGCTGACGCTGGGGGCGGGTCAATCGAATTTCCCGCCACCCGGGCACTTTCAGAAAACGACGCGAAACTTCCGCTTGGGTCTGACCGGGATTTCCTCGGGTCTGACCTTGCGCATCATGTCGAAATGCACGTGCACACCGCGCGTCTGTATGCGCTGCAGAAACTCTGCAACCCACTTGTCACGTTGTGGTGCGAGTTTGTCCTGATCCGCAACGATCTTTCGATAGCGGGTCTTCTGCTCGGCAACTTCGCGCTTGAGCCACGCTTCGACTTCCCGACCACGCTTGTGCGGTATGACTTTCATCTTGTTTGAACTCTAATATACAGTGCAGTTCCTTATATACCGCATGTGCCAGGCAGGCACAATTGCAGCAACCCCTCATCAATTCAATGGGCGTACACGCCCCACCGTGTAGTACCTACCAAGGAATCCGGATGCTCGATGCCATCACCGCTGTAACGCTTGTCGTGCCCGATCTCGCTGTCGCCTCGCATGCGTACGAAACCCAGCTGGGTTATCGCATACTCAAGCGCGATACCGTTTCCCTTCCACTTGCGCGCGGTTGGGGCGCGGAGGCCACGCAGGGCCGGAGCTATGTGCTGATGCAGCCGGCGAGTGGTGAACCGGTCTATCTGCGCATGGTCGAAGGCGACGCGATGCCGGGCTACGCGCCGCTCAAGACTTTCGGCTGGAATGCGAACGAGATCCTCGTCGAAGACCCGGTTTCGCTGGCGGCACAGCTGACGGAACCCTTCACAATCATCGGCAAGCCGCGGCCTCTCGACTACAACCCGAAGCTCACCGCGATGCAGGTCAAGGGACCTGCGGGCGAGATCGTGTATTTCACCTGCGTGCCTCCGGGCGGCTCAGCGTTCAATCTTGGCAGTGCGAAGTCCTTCGTCGACCGCACATTCATCGTCGTCGTGGGTGGGCGTGATATCGAGGCGTCGCGTGCCTTCTATCGTGACGTGTTGAAGATGCGGACCACAGAGGCGACCACGACTCGCATCAAGGTATTGCAGGACGCTTACGGAATGTCGAGCGACGAGAAGACGCCCATCAGCGTTGTGAGTTTCGCGTCGCGTTTCGCAATCGAGCTCGACCAGTACCCACCGACCGCGATCGAGCGCCCGATCCGTTCCGGCGAACTTCCGCCTGGCATCGCTATGGTGAGTTTCACTTCCGGGAGCCTCGAAGGCGTGGAGCTGCCGTGGAAGGTGAAGCCGACGGCTCGCCCGGAGGCACCCTACGATGGGCGTCGCGCCGGCGTCATCGTTGGTCCCTCGGGCGAATGGATCGAAATCGTAGAGACCCTCTGATCCGGTCGTGCTGCGGCACCCGCGGTTCCGCCGCGGTGAGGCAACGCAGCTTGCTGAGGAAATCGCGGCGAAGAAGCGCAGGAACGTCGCAATGCGCGCCGCGATGGCAGGCCTTCCGTTAGTCAAGCCGCTCGAGACCTTCGACCTCGCGCTCTTGTCGGCACGAGGAGCAGAACGAATGCGAGCGTCGCGAGCATCAATCCTGGGGCGATCTGCCTGATGCACATGGGCGTGTCTCCCGCGTTGACGATGCAGAGACTGCGCGCGCTCCGTGGCGCCCGAGTTCAGAGAACTTCGATACTGACTGAGCGCTGCCGAGAACCTGCCGCTGCCGCGGCTGGAGACGAGGTCTCGTGGTTGCGGTCAATACGTATGTGGCCGCGCGCGATTTAAGAGTCTGCGCTTGACATTAGTCATCTTCGGTCGGTCGGGGGTTGCATAGCATCAAGATGAGACTGGTCTCAATATCAGGGGGAGACGATGCTGCGCATCAATCGTATGTGGGTAGTGCTGCTGACCGGGCTGCTGGCTGCGTCGGGCACGGCGATAGGGCAGACCGCGGACACCGAAGAGGCAACTGCAGCGGAGGCAGACGATACTAAATTCTCGATCGAGGAGGTGATCGTCACTGCCCGCAAGCGCGACGAGTCGATTCTCGAGGTGCCGATCGCGATCACCGCGCTCACGGCTGACGACATCAGTCGGTCCAACATCACCAGCATCCGCGACCTCAACAATTTTGCGCCGGGGCTCAACTTTCAGAGTGTCGTGGGCAATGGCGTCGGCGGCCGCAGCGGCGGCGCCATCATCTTCCGCGGCATGGCGCCTGCGCAGGGCACGGCCCGGGAGCAATCGGGCGCTGTGTTCGTCGACGGCCTGTTTGTAGGCTCTGGCGTGCAGTCGATCGATACGTCGGACGTCGAGCGCATCGAGGTTCTCCGCGGCCCGCAGAACGCCTATTTCGGTCGCAACACCTTTGGCGGTGCGATTAACTTCGTCACCCGCACCCCGGGAGACACAGTCTCTGGCGGGCTCACTTCGGGCGCCAGCGAACGCGGCGGCTACGAGATTCGGGGCAACGTCGAGGGGCCGCTGGTCGAGGGAAAGCTGTCGGGGCGCATCTCCGGTGCCGCGTACAAGCGGGGTTGGAAGTATCGCGCCAACGACGGCGGCGAGCTGGGTCACGAGGAGACAGAATCCGTCACCGGCACGCTGTTCGCCACGCCCCTCGAAGACTGGTCGGTCCGGCTGCGCGCGCACTTTCAGCGCGACGACGACGGGCCGATGACCAACACGTACCTCCGCGGCACGCAGTTTGGCTCGCTGTGCCCGGACCGGACCTTCCGCGGCACCGACGCCGCCGGCAATCCGGTGTCGTTCGTGCTCTCACGCCCGTACTTCTGCGACTCGCTGCCGAAGATGTCGGAGTTGCCGGTGAATATCGTCACCAGCAACACCTCGCCATTCATGAGCATCCTCGCGGAGATCGGCCAGCCGTCGCTGCTGTACGACATCGCAATGAACAACTCCTTCAACAACCCGCGCGTCGCGCGCGCCCCGCGGCTCGAAAAGCCTGGCTTGCGCCGCGACATCACTCGCATCTCGCTGCAGTCCGACTACACGTTTCCGAACGGCATCACATTCGCGGTGAACGCCGGATACGAGCAGAGCGACAGTGCGACCATGCATGATAACGACCGCACAGACCTAAACAATGCGATGGCCTTGAATGTGGGATTCTCCCGCATCGAGTCTTTCGAGGTGCGCCTGCAGTCCGCGCAGGAGCAGCGCTTACGCTGGCTGATTGGATTCAACCATCTCGAGCGTCGTGCGGAAGGCCAGCAGCTCGGTTACCGGATCGCATCGAGGTTCGGCCAGCCGACTCCCACCGTTGGCTACCAGGATAGGCATTCGGACGACCGCTCGGAGACTCCTGCCGTGTTCGCCGCCGTCGAGTTCGATCTGCTGGAGAATCTCACGTTCGGCGGTGAGGTGCGGAGGCAGGAGGACAAGAGCTCGTTGCTCGCCGCGGATAACACGCGCACGGAGTTCGAGTTCACCGACACGCTGCCGCGCGTGTTTCTGCGCTGGGGGCCGCTGGCGGACCTGAACGTCTACGCCACCTGGGGCAAGGGCGTGATGCCGGGGCAACTCAACAGCCAGTTCATCAGGGCCACTCCGGAGCAGCAGGCCGAGATCTGCGCGGTGATACCGAGCTGCGGCCCTGGCGCGCCGCTGCCCGAGGTGACGAACAGGGAGATCGGCGTGAAGCACCGCCTGCTGGATGGGCGCCTGCAGTACTCGGTCTCGGTGTACGACATGGACTGGGTGAACATCAACACGAACCAGTCGGTGGTTCTCAGCACCCCGCCGTTCCTGCTCAGCGTCGTCGCGCCGAACGACGCGCGCCTGCGTGGCCTTGAGTTCGAGAGCCGCTGGCTCGTGACCCCCGAGTGGGACATCGGCCTGAACTTCAGCTTGCAGGACAACGAATACACCAAGTTTCACGGCGGTTCGCTCTCGGGCCTGACCAGCGGTGTCGTCTGGTTCAACGGCAACGAGATGCCGAAGCAGCCGGACCGCACCGCGACGCTCTCTTCTGGCTACAGAGCGCAGTTCAGCGACACCTGGAGCTGGTACCTGCGCGGCGAGGCGACCTACACGGGGGCCATGTGGGACAGTGAGGCGAACATCGTGCAGTCGGATCCCTTCACGCTCGTCAATGCCCGCTTCGGCATCGAGCGTGACAACCTGCGGGTCGAGTTGTTCGCGCGCAATCTTTTCGACGACGATCACTGGACCTACATCAGCCGCAGCGCGTCGATCTCCGAGCCCGGCTCGCTGCTGAATGTGCCGTATCCGACGCCGACCTCGCCGCAGACCACAGTCCAGGGCCTGGTACTGGGCGTGCCCGATCCGCGGGAGATTGGCCTGCGCATCGACTGGAAGTTCTGAGGAGAAGCCAAATGAAGAAGACTCATTCCCGCCGCGAGGTGCTGGCAACGGCGGCGGCACTGGCCGCGAGCGCCACCGGCGTCGCGCGTGCCGCGGGCGCGGCGCCCGAGAATTTCGACGTGGCGATCGTCGGGGCAGGGCTGTCTGGACTCAATGCGGCGCGGATCCTCTCCGAACTCGGCCTGTCGGTGGTGGTGCTCGAAGCGAATTCGCGCGCTGGGGGCCGCTGTCTGACCAAGAACGCCTGGCACCTGCAACCCGACGTGGGTGGCGTGCAGATCGGCGGCAAGTATGCGCGAATGCTCGATACCTGCCGCCGCCTCGACGTGAAGCTCGGGCCCGGCTCGCACGTCAATGCGCCGTACTCCTTCGTAATCGGCGGCACGCTCATTCCTGCGAAGGATTGGGCGACCTCGCCGCTCAACCCGACGGTGGGCGCGGAGCGTGCCATCCCGCCGCACGCGCTCGGCGGCTACTACATCGGCCAGCGCACGCCGTTCACGACGCTGGACGGATGGCTCCAGCCGGAGGCGGCGCAGTACGACGTTTCCACATACGACTGGCTGATGAAGCAGGGCGCCTCGCCGGGCGCCATGCGAATCATCGGCGGGAGAGGCGGGGAGGAAGGGCTCAAGCGTTCCACGGTACTGCGCAGCCTGGCGGAGTCCGTTCGCCAGGTGATCGACGCGGCGTCCAAGAACGAGAAACTGCCGGCTGATACCGACCAGTACCAGCGCGCGTCGCTTATTTCGCAGCACGTGGTTGGCGGAACCTCGCGCCTCATCGAGGCGATGGTGGACTCGCTCGGAGGTCGAGTGCGGCTCCGCAAGCAAGTCGTGGCGATCGATCTCGCGAAGGACGGCTGTACGCTGCGGCTCGCAGACGGCACACGCATCCGCGCACGACGCGCCATCGCGGCGGTGCCGTTCACCGTCCTGCGGAAGATCGCGATCACCCCGAAGCTGCGCGGTGAGCAGGCGGATGCCGTCGCGCGCATGCCGTACGGAAACGGTCACCAGGTGTGGTTGAACGTGAAGCGCCCGTACTGGGAGGAAGACGGCATCGAGGCTTCGATGTGGACCAATGATGGTGTGTTCGGAATGATCCGCCAGCAGATCGAGTACGACGGCAGGCGTGAGTTGATCTCCGCGATCGCCTCCGGTGAGCATGCGCTGCGCCTCGACAAGCTGCCCTTGGAGGAGCGCGGCCGGATCGCCATCGAGACCATCGAGCGTCTGCGGCCCGCGGCGCGTGGCCATCTCGAACTGGTCGGGACCCACTCCTGGGTGACGGAGCCGTACTCGGGTGGCTGCAGCCACAACTACGTGCTGGGTAAGGTCCACGCCTGGCGAAGCGCGATGGACCTTCCCCACCATGGCCTGCACTTCGCGGGCGAGCACCTGCGGCGCCTCGAGATCGGCATGGAATCAGCGATGGAGTCGGGTGAGCGCGCGGCGCTCCAGATCGCGGAGGCCCTCGCCGGCTGAGCACGGTACGCGCGGCGCACCACGGACCGAGTCCCCCGTCGGCCCGTGGTTTGCGCCCCGCGGGCGGCGTGCCCCGGGGGCCAGCTCCAGCAGGTCCGCGTCGATTGCGGTCCGGTCGCCAGTCGTCGACCGCCAGACCCCTGACGCTACGGGCTCCACTTGCCCCACAGCTGCGGGATCGCCAACCCCCTTGCTTTCGACACGCCGGACGGCAGCAGCAGCCGCATGAACAGCGGTCGCGAGCCTCGCACACGGCGAGTGGCTCGATGTCGGCAGCGTGAGCTGTTCCTGGACCGCGCGGGTGCTCATGCTCAGGCGCCGTCCAGTGGCTTCTGGGGCCGGCAGGTGTGCCGGATCGGTGTGTAGCCGTGGCTAACGCAGCAAGGGTCGCGCGCCGCCACGCGTTTGCGGTCACCACACGCCACCGTGTCGCCGGCGTGATCGACGAACAACTTCTCGCCCGCCCGCCAAAGCTCGGCCGCGGTGCCGTCAGCAACGGGCGCATCATTCGAGAACTGCGAAGGGTAGGGGTCAGAGCTCGAGTCCGGCCCGATCCGCCAACCGGCCCAAGGCCGGTCACGCGAAACCGGAATCACCGGTCACCACACGCCGGAAAACGCACCCATGTGACCGGAACAGATGATGATGATTTGGTCGGGGTGACAGGATTTGAACCTGCGACTCCTACGTCCCGAACGTAGTGCTCTACCAGGCTGAGCTACACCCCGCGCGACAGCGAGCCGACGAGTCTACTGAACGGCTGCTGCGCATTCAAACGCAGCATGGCAGCCGGGACCGGCCACCCACTGTTGCACGCATGCTGCGTCCGTTTCCCGGGTGCGTCGCAAAAGATTTGCCATGGAAATCAGTAGGCACTATTATTTCCCCTGCAATGACTACCACCGGCCATCTCAAGCACGAGGCAGCGCCCGATCCGGGCGCCGTTCTCGCGCGCGCGGCGATCAGGGCGGCGGCCTGCCTCGGGATCACAGGCGGATGTCGCCGCCATCATCGGGGTGAGCAATGCCACGGCGTCCCGTCTTGCGAGCGGGAGCAAGGCGCTGGAGGAGGGCAGCAAGCCCTTCCAGCTCGCGGCGCTGTTCGTGCGCTCGTTCCGCTCACTCGATGCGATCGTCGGCTCGGACGATGCGGCCGCGCGTGCCTGGGTGCGCGCACCGAATACGGCGCTCGGCGGCGTGCCGCTCGAACTGATGCGCGACCCCGCCGGCCTCGCGCGCGCCGTTGACTACCTGGACGCCGCCCGCGCTCGCCTCTAGCGCGCGGCGTTACCAGCGCGCGCTGTGGCGGGTCGTCGAGGCGCAGCACACCGCCTCGACGATGCGCCTCGTCGATTCGCTGGCCGAGCAGGCACTGCTCGAATCCATCCTCGAGGCCAGCAAGCCGCCGCTGCCGCCGGGCACCGCGAAGTTGCACTACCTGCTGGCCACACCGTTTCGCTACCGGCCGCGCAGCGGTTCGCGCTTTCGGGCGCCGTTCGACGGTGGCGTGTGGTACGGGGCGGAAGCGCTGCGTACTGCGCTCGCGGAGAAGAGCTATTGGCGCCTGCGTTTCCTGCTCGACTCCCCCGGGACGCCGGACCTGAAGCCGGTCACGCACACGGCCTTCGCCGCTTCGGTGCGCGGCAAGTCGATCGACCTGACGGTCCTGCCGCTATCGAAGGACCGCGCCGCCTGGACCCACCATTCGGATTACACGCGCACCCAGGCGCTGGCCGCGGCGGCGCGTGAGGCGCAGGTCGAACTCATCCGCTATGAGTCGGTGCGCGACCCGGAGCATGCCGCCTGCGTGGCCGCGCTCGTGCCCGGTGTCTTCGGTCGCGGCGCGCCGAAGCAGCAGCAGACCTGGTTCATTGCGGCCTCGAGGGCGCGGGTGCGCTGCGTGGCGGGCGCCCGGGGCGGTGAGACCTGGGAGTTCGATGCGCGCACGCTCTTATAACCTCACGGCGTAAGCCACTTCCATTTGATGATTGGCGGTGCTGTGAGGTGCATCGCTATTTTCCCTGTCGTCACTCTTCAACTCGATCAGGGAACAACTTTGAACAGGTCCATCCCGGGCGCCGCATCGCTGGTCGCGGCCGCGCTCGTCTTCGGTTCGGCCGCCGCACTCGCCGACGCCGACGCAGTTGCCGTCACCGCGCCGGCGGCGGACAGCGCGGATCCGGCAGGCTCCGTGTCACTCGAACCCTTGCAGGAAGTCGCCATCACCGGATCGCGCATCGTCCGCAAGGATTACGTGGGCAACAGCCCGCTGACGACGGTCACCATGGAGGCGCTCGAGGCAAGTGGTGCGCCGACGCTCGAAGTGGCGCTGAACGCGCTGCCGCAGTTCGCCATCGGTGCCAATGCCACCGTGGCCGGCTTCAGCGGCACCGGACAGGCGACGCTCAACCTGCGCGGCCTCGGCCCGACCCGCAATCTCGTTCTGCTCGACGGGCGCCGCCTGCAGCCGGCGGACGTGCTCGGTGTCGTCGACATCAACACGATTCCATCGGCACTGGTCCAGAACGTCGAGGTCATCACCGGCGGTGCGTCAGCCGTCTACGGATCCGACGCCATCGCGGGTGTGGTCAACCTGCAGATCAATCCGCGTTTCGAAGGCGTGCAGATCGATACGCAGTACAACGTGTTCGGCGAGGGCGACGGCGCAACGCTCGATACCTCGCTCACGGTCGGCGGCAACTTCGCCGATGATCGCGGCAATGCGGTCGTGTCCTTCTCCTATCTCGATCGCGAAGATGTCGGTTACATGTCGCGCGACTTCTTCGCCCGCGCGCGGGGCGGCACCGACTTCCGCATCCCGACCGGCATCTATCGCACCAATGTGAACGGCGCGAACCTGCCGACCCAGGCGGCCGTCGACCAGGTTTTCGCGCAGTACGGCGCCGCGGCGGGTCGCGTGCCCAATGTCGCTGTGCTCGGCTACAACGACGACGGCACGCTGTTCGCGGCGAGTCACGGTCCGTTCAACTACCGGGGTCCCGACGGCGTCCTCTTCGACACCGGCACGCAGCTCAACAACCTGAACCTGGTCTCGCGCCTGCAGGTGCCCCTGACGCGCTATTCGGCCTTTGGCCGCGGCAGCTATGACCTGTCGGAGAAGCTCACCGCCTACGCACAGGTCTACTACACGACGTATGAGTCGCTGACCAACGCCGAAGCGGGCAACGATGCCTTCCTCGTGCCGGTGACGAATCCGTTCATCCCGGCGGACCTCGCGACCATCCTCGCCTCGCGGCCGGATCCCGATGCGCCGTTTCGTTTCGAGAAGCGCTTCCATTCCGAGGCCGGCGCCCGCGAGTTCAATCGCCAGTTCGACGTGTATCAGCTGACCGCCGGCCTCAAGGGGCCGATCGAGGCGATCGACGGCAGCTGGGACGTCTACGCCGCAAGCGGCAACACGCAGAAGATCGAGACGAACGCCGGATCGGTGCTCGTCAATAATCTCAAGGCGCTGCTGAACGCACCTGACGGCGGCGCGAGCCTCTGCGCGGGCGGCTACAACCCGTTCGGCTTCTCGCAGCTCTCGCCCGAGTGCCGCAACTTCCTGGTCGCCACGCCGATCAGCGAGACGAACCTCGAGCAGAACGTGATCGAAGCCACGCTGCAGGGCAGGGTGCTGGAGTTGCCGGCGGGGGATCTGCGCTTCGCCGCGGGCGCGGGCTTCCGTAGCCAGAGCTATGACTACCAGCCGGACCACGACCTTGCACTCGGCAACGTGGTCGGGGTGTTCCGCACCGGCGAAAGCCGCGGTCGGTCCGACGTGGCCGAAGTCTATGGCGAACTGCTCGTGCCGCTGCTGCGCGACCGGCTGCTCGCGCGGCAGCTCGACCTGAACGTCGCCTACCGCTACTCGGATTACGATCTCGCCGGCGGCGTCGATACCTACAAGGCGGATTTCAGCTGGGAGCTCGTCGATTCGGTGCGCCTGCGCGGCGGCTACCAGCATGCCGTGCGCGCGCCGAGCGTCGGGGAACTGTTCGTCGCGCCGAACGTGTCGATCCCCGGCATCGGCAACGTGGCCTCGGGCGGCGGCGATCCCTGCCATTACCAGAGCCAGGCGCGGGCCGCGGACCCCGTCGCTGCGCGCGCACTGTGCCTCGCGCAGGGCATCGCTCCCGGCATCATCGACACGTTCGTCAACACGCAGGACGAGATTCTCGCCACCAGCAGCGGCAACACTTCGCTGCGACCGGAGTCGGGCGATACCAGGACTTTCGGTGTCGTGTGGACCTCGCCGTTCGAGAGCGAGTACCTCGCGCGCCTGCAGGTCTCGGCCGACTACTACGACATCGAGATCGAGGACGTGATCGGCACGATTGGCGCGGCCCAGATCCTGCCGAAGTGCTTCAACCAGGACGGCTCGAACCCGGCGCTCTCGAACAGTAATTTCTATTGCTCGCAGATCACCCGCGATCCGGCGACGGGTTTCATCGCGAACGTGGGCCAGCCGACGCTCAACCTCGGCAGCTACCGCACGAAGGGCGTCGACTTCCAGGTCGACTGGGCCTGGGGACCGTTCTCGGTGAACACCGTGGCGAGCTGGCTCGACTCGTTCGAAGTGCAGCTGCAGAAGGGCAGCAACGTGCTCGAGTACGGCGGCAGCGTCGGCACGCCGAGTGCGACGCAGCCCGGTTCGCTCCCGGACTGGAAGGCAGTCACGCGCTTCCAGTACGCGACGCCCGCAATCACTGCCGGCCTGCGCTGGCGCTACCTGGACGCCATGCGGCACTCGTCGCTGGTGACGAATCCGAACTCGACCGTGCCGGGCGTGTCCGCGTTCAACTACTTCGACCTGTACGGATCCTGGCAAGTGTCGGATCTGGTCCGCGTGCACGGTGGTGTCAACAACGTGGACGACAGGGAGCCGCCGCTCGTCGGCACGTCGCTCGGTTCCACCCAGTCGAGCACCTATGACATCTACGGCCGCCAGTACTACCTGGCCGTGCGCTTCACTTTCTGAACCATCAACGAGGAACCATAATGACGAAGTTGAAACCCTCCGCCCGCTTCGCAGCCCTGGCGGTCGCCATTGCCGGCATGTTCGCGCTCGGCACGGACGCTGCGCTGGCCCAGGGCCAGAATGGCCGCGGCGTCGGCAAGCAGTCCGTCGGCGTGTCCTACTACAAGGTGACGCCCGGCAAGCAGGACGAATGGCTGGCACTCTACAAGAAGTACCACAAGCCGATCGTGGAATACGGCCGCCGGTACAGCGGCGGGACGTCGAAGATCTACGCGGCCGGCAACCATGCCCCGGGCGCTCCCTGGGACTTCGCGATCATCAGTCTCGGGCCGAAGCCGGGCGAAGTGGTGGCGAAGCCCAAGGAGAAGGAGCTGTCACGCGCCGAACTGATCCGCAAGCTCTACCCGGACATCGAGGACTATGTCCGTGGCGAGCGGGCGCGTTGGGCGCTGACGATCGATCATTGGGACGAGCGGTTCGTGGAACTCGACCCGAACGACGAGCCATTCTCGGTCTACTACCCGCTCGTCACGAAGGAAGCGGCGGAGGCTGCGGCCAAGGGCAACTGAGCGGTTCCCGACTGTGACGGGACCATGCGGGGCGCTTCGGCGCCCCGCATGCGTTTGCGCGTCGCATGCGGTCGCCCCACGGGGCGCGAGCGCGGGACTCAGGTCTGGTGCGCGACGGCGAACGCCGCGAGCGCGGCCAGCGCGTCGCGGTACGGCGAGGGTGGAACATCCTGCAGCGCTGCGATCGCCTGGTCGGCTTCGCGGCGTGCGAGTCCTTGCGCGTAATCGAGCCCGCCGGTCGCCTCGATCGTCGCAATGATCGCATCGAGGTGCTCGATACCCCCGTGCTCGATCGCGGCGCGGATCTGCGCGCGCTGTACCTCGTCGCCGACCGAGAGCGCACGTATGAGCGGCAGCGTGGGCTTGCCCTCGGCGAGGTCGTCGCCCAGGTTCTTGCCGCGTGCATCCGGGTCTGATCGATAGTCGAGCACGTCGTCGATCAACTGGTAGGCCGTGCCGAGGTGGCACCCGTAGCGCCGCAGTGCGTCCTGCACCGTGGCCGGGGCATTGCTCAGCACCGCGGCGACCTCCGCGCCCGCCTCGAACAGTTTGGCGGTCTTGCGATAGATGACGTCGAGGTAGCGTTGCTCGGTCGTGTCGGCATCGTGCGCGTTCATCAGTTGCAGCACTTCGCCCTCGGCGATCACATTGGTCGCCATCGCCATGATCTCGATCACCCGCTGCGAGCCGATCGCCGCCATCATCTGGAAGGCGCGCGTGTAGACGAAGTCTCCGACGAGCACACTCGCCTGGTTGCCGAAGACCTGGTTGGCCGTGTGGCGGCCGCGCCGCAGCTCGGATCCGTCGACCACGTCATCGTGCAGCAGCGTCGCGGTGTGGATGAACTCGATGAACGCGGCGGCCTCGATATGGCGAGTGCCGGCAGCGCCTGCGGCGCGGCCGGCCAGCACCACCAGCAGCGGTCGCAAGCGCTTGCCGCCACCGGCAATGATGTGCTCGGCGATCTGGTTGGCGAGGGGGACTTCGCTATGCAATCCGGCCCGGATCACATCGTCCACGGCAGCCAGGTCGGGTTGGGCGAGGGCGCGGATTTCGTCGAGTGTCATTTATATGTGCAGCCGGTCGGGATGGCGCATGCTAGCGGAGGCAGGGGGCGGTTAGCACCGCCCTTTTTCATAGGCACATCAACAGTTTGACCGTATCGAGCCCGCTGAGTACACTACGCGCCCTTTGCATGGTGGACCGGCGGCGCCTCCCGCGCCAAGCCCTTGGTCCGCAAGCGGTTTTCAGGAGTCTTGGATCATGTACGCGGTCATCGCCACGGGCGGCAAGCAGTATCGGGTGGAACAGGGTCAGGTGCTGCGCATCGAGAAGCTCGAGGCCGAGCCCGGCGCCACGGTCACCTTCGACAAGGTGCTGCTGGTCGGTAACGGCAGCGACATCAAGGTCGGTGCGCCGCTGCTGTCGGGCGCCACGGTGACCGGCACGGTCGAGCGCCACGGCAAGGCGGCCAAGGTGGCGATCGTGAAGTTTCGTCGCCGCAAGCATTACCTGCGGATGAAGAACCACCGCCAGCCCTTTACCGAGGTCAGGGTGACGGCGATCGGCTGATCGCCCACGCGAGCCACAGATTACGGAGCAGTTGAGACATGGCACACAAGAAAGCAGGCGGCAGCACCCGCAACGGCCGCGAATCCCACAGCAAGCGCCTCGGCGTGAAGAAGTTCGGCGGTGAGTCGGTACTTGCCGGCAACATCCTCGTGCGCCAGCGCGGCACCGAATACCACGCCGGCCCGAATGTCGGCATCGGCACCGACCACACGCTGTTCGCGCTGAAGAACGGCACGGTCAGGTTTGCGGTCAAGGGCGCCGAGCAGCGCCGCTTCGTGAGCGTCGACGCCGAGTAAGGTCGGCCGCTTTCAAGGCACGCCAACCCCGGCCCTGCGCCGGGGTTTTTGTTTGTAGACTGCATGCACGCCTCCGGGGTCCGTCAGCATGAAATTCGTCGACGAAGCGCGCATCAAGGTGCAGGCCGGCAACGGCGGCCGCGGCAGCACGAGCTTTCGCCGCGAGAAGTTCGTCCCGTTCGGCGGGCCTGACGGCGGCGACGGCGGCAACGGCGGCGATGTCCTGTTGCGCGCTGCCGAAGGCATCAACACGCTCGCCGACTTCCGCATCGAGCGAACTTTCAAGGGCGAGCACGGCCAGCCGGGCAGCGGCAACGGCTGCACCGGCCGCAGCGGCGTGGACGCCTGCGTCGTAGTGCCGGTCGGCACCATCGTGCGCGACGCGGAAACGCAGGAGACGCTCGGGGATCTCACCCGCCCGGGCCAGGAACTGCTGGTCGCCCGTGGTGGCAAGGGCGGCTGGGGCAATACGCGCTTCAAGTCGAGCACCAACCGCGCCCCGCGCCAGTTCGGTCCCGGCCTGCCCGGGGAGCGGCGCACGCTCGAGCTCGAACTGAAGGTGATTGCGGACGTAGGCCTGCTCGGCCTGCCGAATGCCGGCAAGTCGACACTCATCAGCGCCGTGTCGGCGGCCAGGCCCAAGATCGCCGACTATCCGTTCACGACGCTGTACCCGAATCTGGGCGTGGTCTACGTGGGCCAGCACCGCAGCTTCGTGATGGCCGATATCCCGGGCCTGATCGAGGGGGCGGCCGAAGGTGCCGGCCTCGGCATCCGTTTCCTGAAGCACCTGCAGCGCACGCGGGTGCTGCTGCATCTCGTCGATATTGCGCCGATCGATCCCGACGCAGACCCGGTGCGCGATGCGCGCGCGATCGTTGCGGAGCTGAAGAAGTTCAGTCCGGAGCTGGCCGCGAAGCCCCGCTGGCTCGTGCTGAACAAGCGCGATCTGCTGCCCGCCCACGAGGCGCAGGCGCGCGCCGCGGATATCGCGCGGCGGCTGCGCTACAAGGGGCCGAAGTTCCTGATTTCCGCCGTGACCGGCGAGGGGACGAAAGAGCTGACCGAGGCCGTGATGCAGTACATCGAGGCGCAGGCCGCCCGGCCCGCGGCTACTGCATCGACTTGACGCGCGCTGACAGGCGGCTCTTGTGGCGGGCCGCCTTGTTGCGATGGATCTTGCCCTTCGCGGCGAGCGCATCGACCGCCGATACCGCATCCCGGTAGGCCGCGGTCGCCGCCGCCTTGTCGCCGGTGCCGATGGCCGAGTTCACCTTGCGCAGGGTGGTGCGCGTGCTCGAACGCAGGGTGACATTGCGCGCGCGGTGCTTTTCGGCTCTGCGGGCGGCTCTTTCGGCGGACTTGGAATTGGCCACGAACGGTCTCTCCGGCTGCGGATCTACTGCCTTTTGGGGGCGCGTAGTGTGCTGACCGCCCCCCGGCTTGTCAATCTGCGGCCACGCGATGCCGAGGGCGTCCGGTATAGTCGGAACCCGTGACTTTTCACCCGCTTACCGCATGAGCCGCGCCTTCCTCAGGAGCACCGGCGTCGTTGGCGCAACGACGCTCGTATCGCGGATCACGGGCCTGCTGCGGGACATGGCGCTGTCGCAGGTCTTCGGCGCCGGGCTGCTGATGGACGCCTTCCTGGTCGCCTACAAGATCCCGAATTTCCTGCGCCGCCTGTTTGCCGAAGGGGCGTTCTCCCAATCCTTCGTGCCGGTTATCTCAGAGTTCCGGGTCAAGCGTGCGCACGGCGAGGTCCGGGACCTGGTCGGCGGCACCGCGGGGACCCTCGGTATGGTGCTCTTCGTGGTGACGCTCATCGGCGTGATCGGCGCGCCGGTCCTGATCCTGCTGTTCGCGCCGGGCTTCACCCAGCACGGCGACAAGTACGACCTCGCCGTCGACATGCTGCGCTGGACCTTCCCGTACCTGTTCTTTGTCTCGCTGACCGCGCTCTGCAGCGGCGTGCTGAACAGCTACGGCCGATTCGCGGTGCCGGCGTTCACCCAGGTCATCATGAACGTCGTGATGATTTTCTTCGCGGTGGTGCTCGCCGCGAACTCCGCCAATCCGGGCATCGTGCTCGCGATCGGTGTCTTCGTGAGCGGCGTGCTGCAGGTACTGTTCCAGTTGCCGGCCGTCGCGAAGCTCGGACTGCTGGCATGGCCACGCTGGCAGCCGCGCGGCGAGGGTGTGCGTCGCATCGGGCGGTTGATGGTGCCCGGTATCGTCGGCTCGTCGATGGCGCAGGTGAGCCTCCTGCTCGATACGATCATCGCCTCGTTCCTGATGTCAGGCAGCATTTCCTGGCTGTACTTCGCCGACCGGCTGATGGAGTTTCCGCTCGGCGTGTTCAGCATCGCCCTTGCGACCGTGATCCTGCCGGGCCTGTCCGCGCAGCACGCCGAGGCCTCGATGGATCGCTTCGCCGGCACCCTCGACTGGGCGCTGCGACTCACCGTGCTGCTCGCTGCACCCGCAGCCGTCGGACTGCTGTTCTTCGCCGGCCCGCTGACGGCGACCGTCTTCGGTTACGGCCAGTTCAGCTCGCGCGACGTGCAGATGGCGGCGTATGCCCTGATGGCGTACTCGTGGGGGCTGCTGATGTTCAGCATCGTCAAGGTGCTGGCGCCGGGTTACTACGCCCGCCAGGACACGCGCACGCCGGTGCGCGTGGCGATCATCGGGTTCGCGGTCACGATGTCGCTCAACGTCGTGGTGGTATTGCCGGCCAAGTGGCTCGGCTTTCCGATCCCGCACGTGCTGCTCGCGACCTCGACCTGCGCCGGCGCCGCGGTCAACGCGTTCCTGCTCTGGCGGGGCCTGCGCCGCGCGGGCGTTTATCGGGCATCGGCGGGCTGGGGTCGGTTCCTCGCCCGCGTGCTGACTGCCAACGCCGCGATGGCGGCACTGCTGTGGTGGTTTACCGGCGACCTCGACACGTGGACTGCCATGGGGGCGCTGCAGCGGGCGCTGCGCTGTGCGATCGGCATCACGGCGGCTGCCGGGCTGTACTTCGCGGTACTTTTCGTCAGTGGCCTGCGATATGGCGACTTGCGCAACCGGCCAATATAATCATGAAGTTGATTCGCAATTGGACCGGTTTGCGCACTGTCCGGCGGGGCCCGGTGGTCGCCGTGGGCGCTTTCGACGGATTGCACCTTGGCCACCACGAGCTGATCGAACGCGCGCGGCGGCACGCCGAGGTGCGCGGCACAGGCGCCATGATGCTCACCTTCGAGCCGCTGCCGCGCGAATTCCTGCAGCCGCAGTCACCGCCGGCGCGACTGACGAATTTCCGTGAGCGCTGGCGACTTCTGGAAGGCAGCGGCCTCCAGTACCTGTGCGTACTGCGCTTCGATGAGCGTTTGCGTAGTCTCAGCGGCGAGGACTTCGCCGGCGCGCTCGCCGCGACCTGTGCCGCATCGGTCGTGGTAGTGGGCCACGATTTCCGCTTCGGGTGCGGCGGCACCGCGACGGCGCAGACGCTCGAGGCGCTCGGCAGGCGCCACGGCTTCGAGGTGGAGGTCGTCGCGCCGGTGGGCAGCGGCGAGCGCATCAGCAGCACCGCCGTGCGCACCGGTCTCGCGAGCGGCGATTTCGCTGCCGCGGCACGCCTGCTGGGTCGGCCCTACACGATGCGTGGGCGCGTTTCGCGGGGCGAGCGGCTGGGGCGTACGCTGGGCTTTCCGACCGCGAACCTGCGGCTGAAGCGGCGGCGCGCGCCGCTCGGCGGGATCTTCGCGGTGCGCGTACACGGCGTGGCCGCGAATCCGTGGCCCGGTGTCGCGAGCCTCGGCACGCGGCCGACGGTGGACGGTGTCGAGCCGTGGCTCGAGACTTTCCTGTTCGATTTCGACGCTGACCTGTACGGTCGCGAGATCGAGGTCGAGTTCGTGGCGAAAATCCGCGACGAGGAGCGCTTCGCGAGCCTCGGCGCCATGGTCGAGAAGATGCACGAGGATGCGCGTGACGCACGACGCCTGCTCGCTGGCCTCAAGTTGACGGCAAGGAACCCGAGTGGCTGATTACAAGCAGACGATCAATCTCCCGCAGACCGGCTTTCCGATGAAGGCCGATCTCGCGCAGCGGGAGCCGAAGATGCTCGCGGAGTGGGAGGCGGGCGACCTGTACGGCAAGATCCGCGCGGCGGCGCGCGGGCGGCCGCGCTTCGTGCTGCACGACGGCCCGCCGTACGCGAATGGCGCGATCCACATCGGACACGCGGTCAACAAGATCCTGAAGGACATCATCGTCAAGTCGCGCTCGCTCGATGGTTTCGACGCACCGTACATCCCGGGCTGGGACTGTCATGGCCTGCCGATCGAGCACGCCATCGAGAAGAAGCACGGCAAGCCGGGCCAGAAGCTCGACGCCAACGCGTTCCGTGCCGCCTGCCGCGCGTTCGCGCAGCAGCAGATCGACCTGCAGCGCACGGACTTCAAGCGCCTCGGCGTGCTGGGCGACTGGGACAGACCGTACCTGACGATGGACGCGGCATACGAGGCCGAGCAGATCCGTGCCTTCGGACGGATCGTGCACAACGGCCACCTGTATCGCGGCGCGAAACCCGTGTACTGGTGCCTCGATTGCCGCTCGGCGCTTGCCGAGGCGGAAGTCGAGTACGAACAGCACACCTCGCCGGCGATCGACGTGGAGTTTCGCGTCGCCGACCTGCGCGACCTCGAGCGACGCATCGGCCAGCCCGCGGGTGGGCTCGGCAGCATGCCGGTGTCGCTCGTGATCTGGACCACGACGCCATGGACGCTGCCGGCCAACGAGGCGGTCGCATTGCGTGACTCGTTCCGCTACAGCCTGGTCGAAGTTGAATCCGCCGTCGGGCGCGAACGGCTGATCCTTGCGAGCGAATTGCGCGATGCGTGCCTGGCACGCTACGGCCTCGCGCCGATCTCCGTGCTGGCGGAATTCGACGGTGTCGCGCTCGAGCGCCTCGAACTCGAGCACCCGTTCCTCGAGAAGCGCGTACCGGTGATCCTCGGCGAGCACGTGACGCTCGAAGCCGGTACCGGCGCGGTGCACACCGCGCCCGCCCACGGCCAGGAGGACTTCATCGTCGGGCAACGCTATGGCCTCCCGGTGGTGAATCCCGTGGGCCCCGACGGGCGTTTCCATTCGAACACACCGTTCGTCGCCAACCTGCGCGTCGATGCGGCCAATGCGGTGATCGTCGAGGCGCTCGCCGGGGCGCACCGGCTGCTGCAGCACGTGGCGTACGCGCACAGCTATCCGCATTGCTGGCGCCACAAGACGCCGGTGATCTTCCGCGCCACCCCGCAGTGGTTCATCAGCATGGAGCAGCGCAACCTGCGCGCGCACGCGCTGCGTGACATCAAGGCGGTGAAGTGGACTCCCGCATGGGGCGAACAGCGCATCACCGGCATGATCGAGAATCGCCCCGACTGGTGCATCTCGCGCCAGCGGACCTGGGGCGTGCCGATCACGCTGTTCGTGCACAAGGAGACGGGCGCGCTGCATCCCGACACACTCGCGCTGATCGACAAGGCGGCCGATCATGTCGCGCGGGGTGGCATCGAGGCCTGGTTTGCCCTCGACGCCGCCGACCTGATCGGTGCCGACAGTGCGACCTACGAGAAGGTGACCGACGTGATGGACGTGTGGGCCGATTCGGGCCTGTCCTTCGAGTGCGTCGGCGCCGCGCGTCCCGAGATCGCCGCCCCGGTCGATCTCTATCTCGAGGGCTCGGACCAGCACCGCGGCTGGTTCCACAGTTCGCTGCTGATGTCCGAGGCGTTGCACGAGCGCGCGCCCTACAAGGGCGTGCTGACCCACGGGTTCACCGTGGACGAAAAGGGTCGCAAGATGTCGAAGTCGCTCGGCAACGTGATCCTGCCGCAGAAGGTCGTCAACAGCCTCGGGGCCGATGTCCTGAGACTGTGGGTGGCCTCGACCGACTACGCCAACGAGATCGCCGTCTCCGACGAGATCCTGAAGCGCGCCGCCGATTCGTACCGCCGCATGCGCAATACCGTGCGTTTCCTGCTCGGCAACCTGCACGGCTTCGATCCGCAGGCGGATGCGCTGCCGGTGGGCGAACTCGTGGCGCTCGATGCCTGGGCGATGCGGCGCACCCGCGAACTGCAGGAGGAGATCGTCGCGGCCTATCGCGACTACGCGTTCCACCTCATCTACCAGAAGGTGCACAACTTCTGCATCGTCGACCTCGGCGGCCTCTATCTCGACGTGCTGAAGGACCGCCTGTACACGACACCCGCGAAGAGCCACGCGCGCCGTTCGGCGCAGACCGCGATGTTCCACATCGCCGAGGCCATGGTGCGCTGGCTCGCGCCGATCCTGTCGTTCACGTCCGAGGAGATCTGGAAGTTCATGCCCGGCAAGCGCGGCGAGTCCGTGCAGTGCGAGACCTGGTACGTGATGCCCGAGGCGCCGGCGGCCGACATCGACTGGGAGGCATTGATCGCATTGCGTGCGGCGGTGATGCGCGAACTCGAGAAGCTGCGTGAGGCCGGCGTGATCGGCGCGCCTCTCGAGGCCCAGGTCGATGTGTGGTGCCAGCCTGCGCAGCTCGCGCGGCACGCGGCGCTCGGCGACGAACTGCGCTTTCTGCTGATCACCTCGGCCGCGCGGGTACACCAGGGCGAGGCCCCGGCGGATGCCGTGGTGGTCGCCGACGGGGTCGCGATCCGCGTGGCGCCCGTCGAGGCGCCGAAGTGCGTGCGCTGCTGGCACCGCTTGCCGGATGTCGGATCGGATGCGGAGCATCCGGAACTGTGTGGTCGTTGCGTCACGAACCTCGGCACCGAAGGCGAGAGGAGGCGCTACGCATGAGCGGCTGGCGCTGGTTGCCATTGTCCGCACTCATCGTCGCACTCGACCAGGCGACCAAGTTGTGGGTCGAGCGCAGCTTCCAGTTGTACGAAAGCGTCACGCTGCTGCCTGTGTTCGACCTGACCTATCTGCGCAACACCGGCGCGGCCTTCAGCTTCCTTGCCGGGGCGGGCGGCTGGCAGCGGTGGTTCTTCTCGCTGCTCGCCGTCGGTGTCAGTGTCGGCATCATCGTCTGGCTGAGGGGCGTGCACGCGCGCGCGCAGGCCTGGCTCGCCGCGGGCCTGGCGCTGATCCTCGGCGGCGCCCTCGGCAACGTGATCGACCGCCTGCGGCTCGGTTACGTGGTCGACTTCGTGCACGTGCACTGGCAGGAATACTACTTTCCGGCCTTCAACGTCGCCGACGCGGCGATCACGGTCGGGGCGGCCTGCGTGATCATCGACACGCTGCTCGAGTCTCGGCGCGCGCGCGCGCGCGGGCCGGCATGAAGATCCGGCTCGCCAATCCGCGCGGCTTCTGCGCCGGCGTGGACCGCGCGATCGAGATCGTCGGGCGCGCGATAGAGCTGTTCGGTGCGCCGATCTACGTGAGGCACGAGGTCGTTCACAACCGCCACGTCGTGGAGCGCCTGCGCGAACTCGGCGCGGTGTTCGTCGATGAGCTCGACGAAGTGCCGGATGGCGCCACAGTGGTCTTCTCCGCCCACGGTGTCTCGCGCGCTGTCGAGGACGAGGCCCGGCGGCGTGCACTCAACGTATTCGATGCCACCTGCCCGCTCGTGACCAAGGTGCACATGGAAGTGGCGCGGTTTGCGCACGAGGCGCGTGAGGTGATCCTGATCGGCCACGAAGGGCACCCGGAGGTCGAAGGCACGATGGGTCGCTTCGACGCGAGCGCTGGCGGGCATATCATCCTGGTCGAATCGGTCGAGGATGCGCGCACCGTGCCCGTGCGTGACCCGTCCCGGCTCGCTTTCGTGACGCAGACGACGCTCTCGGTCGACGACACCGCGCAGATCGTCGCGGTGCTGCGCGAACGGTTTCCCCAGCTCGCGAGTCCGCGCAAGGAAGACATCTGCTATGCGACGCAGAACCGCCAGGATGCGGTCAAGCAGCTTCTCGTCGAGTGCGACGCGCTGGTCGTCGTCGGCTCGGTGACGAGTTCGAACTCGAACCGGCTGCGCGAACTCGCCGATCGCGCCGGCGTGCCCGGCTACCTGGTCGATGGTCCGGATGACCTGCGCCCGGAGTGGTTCTCAGCCAGCAGTGTGGTCGGCGTCACGGCGGGTGCGTCAGCGCCGGAAGTCCTCGTCCAGCAGGTCGTGGAGCGTCTGCGCAGCTGGGGCGGCGAGGTCGCCGATGAAATGCACGGGCGCGAAGAGCATGTGGTCTTTGCCCTCCCGAAGGCGCTGCGCGCGAAGCCACCTTCCTGAGGGCCCGCACTCGGCGACCCAAGGCGTCCGCATGTCCGGCTCCTCTCGGGTCGAACGCGCCGCCTGCGGCGGCGTCCCCTCGTCGCGGCGGCGCTCGGCGCATCAGATCGGCACGAGCAGAATCCATGGCGGACGCCGAGCGCTGATCGCCGCTCCTCGGCGTTCTCCACGTTCGTCGCCGGACATGCGGACGCCTTGGGTCGCCGCGCGCAGGTCAACCGCCGCTGTCGGCCTCGGGGCGCTGCCAGTAGCTGCGCACGACGCCCCCTGGCTGCACGCACTTGCGCAGCACTTCGACGCCGACGACGCACAGGGCGCGCCGACCGAGCTCGTCGAGGTCGCCGTCGTCGCCACCACCACCGCCGCCGCCACCGCCGCCAGGGCCGACCACGGTCTCGTAGGCGAAGCTCACTTCACCCGCGATGCCCGATTGCGCGAGTTCGACGAACAGGTCGTCGGCGGTGAGTACTTCATCGTCGTTGAAGTCGATCACCGGGCGACCCGAATCGACACCCAGCGCATAGACACGATTGAGGCCGGTCGCCGGCAGGCAGGGGTTCGCGCGATCGGGCGGCGTGGGCTGGTAGGAGGGGAACAGGATGACGCCATTCACGGTGATCGCCTCGGCGAGCACTTTCTCGCCGGTCCAGCCACCGTTCAGGCGCAACTCGAGGCGCCAGCCGCGCTGCTCGGTCGGGACGGGGGTGACGCCAGGATTGTCGGTGATGTCGATGAGATCGCTTTCGACGATCGGAGTCAGGTTGTCGTAGGCCGATTGCGTGAGCTTCGCGAAGGGCGTCTTGTCGCGCAGCGAGTAGAAGCGGTCGCGCGTTTCGAGGGCGAGCGGGTGGCCGCGATAGCCGGAGCCGATCGCGAGGTTGTAGTAGGGGTCGGCGGCGCGGCGCTGGATCAGCGCCACATCGGGCGCATAGTAAAAGCGCCGGTTGTCGGTGACGGTGGGGGTGGCCGAGTCACCGGCGCCGAGGCTCGCGAATACGCCGCCCGTAACGAGGTTGGCGCGGCTTTCGCCATTGAAGATGTCGAAGCGGAAGATGCGCCCGCCCATGTCGGCCGCGTACATGCGATCGGCGTATTCGTCGCCGTCGATGTCGATGACATTTACGCGCCCGGGAATCGAATTGGTCATGTTGGCGATCTGCAGGTCGGGCGTGCCGGTGCCACCCGGGCCGCCGGCGTACCACAGCAGGGCGCCGCTCGCCGCGTCGACCATGAATACCCGGTGGCCCATGGTGTCGGCCACGTAGTCGCCGTTCTCCTGTGCGCCGTCGTAGCCACCGCCAAAGATCAGCACCAGGTTCTCGCCATTCTGCGAGGCGCCGCCGACGCGCACCCGCGCGATCGCCGGCGCCGACCAGGTCTCGCCGACGCCCGGCAGGTCGCCCGGGCCGATCTTCCAGCGCAGGCGCGGCGTATCGCGATCCGTGACATCGAGCGCGTAGTAGGTGCTGCCGCCGCGGCGCATGCCGAAGAAGATCCACACGCGATCGCCGGCGCTCGAGTCGACGATGCCATCCTGGTTCACGTCGAACTTCAGGATGCGAACGTCACCGTCGAGGCCGTAGCTGCGCGCGGCGACACCGGCGTCGCGATACAGGGTCGGCAGGCGCGGCAGCAGTTCGGGCGCAATGAACGACCACAGCTCGCGTCCGGTGCGTGAGTCGACGGCGTGCAGGAAGCCGTCGTTGGTCGGCACGAACACCACGCCATCTTCCGCATTCGGGTTGGCGGTGCTGCCGCCGTAGGTGACGAGGGCGGGGCGGGCGTGCAGCGGGTCGCCCATGAAGCGGTTGGTCTCGCTGGTGTCGCCGTCGGTATCGACGTCCAGCACGTCGATGCCGCGCGCCCAGTCGATGAGCTGCTCGCGGGTCGGGGAGTCGCCCTCGATGCCGAGGACTTCGGCCGTGAGTGCCGCGTTGTCGCGTTCGAAGCGATTGCCGATCGAGGTGAGGTTGCGGCTGGTGCCGGATTCCACATAGGTGTACACGCGCCGCTCGCCCTCGGCAGGCAGGCGGCTCACGGCGCCGCCTGCCTCGACGGTGGCCCCGTCGGGCGTTGCCGACCAGAAGCTCTGCGCGCCCTGGCGGAAGAAACCGGTCGCCGGATCGACCGCCTCGTTGCCGAGCGCATCGACGATGCGGCCATCCCTGAATGCGTACTTCTTGAGATTGCCCGGCCAGCGCGCCGTGTCGCGCGGCGTGAACACCGAGATGTAGAGATCGTTGAGCGTTTCGGTGCGGTTGAACGCATTGATCGACACGGACGGCGTGGTGAAGGTCGAACTGGTCTGCAGGATGTTGCCGACGATCGATTGCAGCGTGGTCGTAAGATCGGTGACGTCGCTGGCCGAGTAGGCCTCTCCGCCGCCACGTGCCGCGACTTCGGCGAGCAGCCGTGAACCGACCATCTCCGGGCCGAAACCGATCGTGTAGGTAGTGACATTCTGCTGGCCGGGCAGGTCTGCCGAGAGGTCGGCGTCGTGCAGGTATTCCGCCATGTCGGGCAGGCAGGCACCGTGGCCTGTGCCGGTGCAGCCACCGCCGACCAGTTGCGCGTAGTCCGGAAGGGCCGGGATCAAGGTATTGGCGCCGGTGTCGGAAGTGGGTTCGCCGTCGGTCAGCAGAATCGTGTAGTTGCGCTGGCACTGGTACTCGATCGGCGAGCGATAGCGCGCGGCATTCTGCGGGTCGCGCGATTCGGGCACGCTCGGCTGCAGGCGGCCCGCTGCGTTCGAGGTGGAGGCAAGGCCGTAGTCGACCAGCCGGCCCGCGAAATACTGGCCCGCCTCGTACATGGTCTCGGCGAGCGGCGTCGAGCCGACCGGAAGCAACTCGTTGATGCGTTCGGTAATCGATTGGCGCGCGCTCGCGATATCAGCGATCTCGTGGATCACCATGCCGCCCTCGGCATTCGCGCTGAAGCGCATCAGGCCGAGGTTCACATCGTCGATCGAGCCGACCAGCGCCGTGGCCACTGCCTGCACGGTCTGCAGGCGGGTGATCCGCGTGGGATTCGGAGGCGAGTGGTACCAGTTGAGCCAGTTCGCGCTGTAGAGTGTGTAGGTGGTGGCACCGTTCCAGTCGATCTGGCGATTGCTGTTGGCGGACCACGGAGCGTCGGCCTCGCCATCCTGCGCATAACGCAGTGTCGAGGCCGCGTCGGCGCCGTGCACACCGCTGTCGGTCCGGCATTCGATGAGGTCGTCGGCGCGACCCGCGAGCAGGTTGCTCCAGCGGGCGGCGTCGGTCTCGAAGCGTCGCAGCGCGCCGGTCCAGGTGCCCGCGAGTCCCGCGAGGCTCGTGACCGCCACGGCGCAGCGGTTGCTGGCCGCGGCCACGTACTGCAATGAATCGCAGTCAGGCGGCGCGCTGCTGCCGGCACTGCTCTCACGCCAGTACACATTGTCTGCGCTGCACGCACCGCCATAGCTCGCCGCGGGATCGTAGGGTGGTCGCTGGGCCTGCACCTCGCCGTCCATGCTGCCGGAGGTGTCGATGATGAACAGGATGTTCGGCTTGACGTCGCGCAAGGCCGCCTGATTGACGAAGATCTCCGTGTCGTCCGCCAAGGCGCCCGCCCCGGCGAGCAGCGACAGCGCGGTGGCCGACGCGAGAGTGGCGGCACGACGGCGTGGTGCGTTCATCGCGGCAATCCGTTGGCGATCACGCGCGTGACCTCGCGTGTGCGTGAGTCGTACAGCACGGTCACCGTGGCATGGCGGGCCGAGGCGAGGCCCGCACGCAGGTCGCGCAGCGCGAGCGGTGCGCCATCGGCGAGATAGCGGGTCTTCCCGGTGGTCACGAAGGACTGTGGTGTGCAGCCCTCGCAGCTCGTGACGACGATCATGCCGGTTTCGCCGGACGGCAGCAGCACGCTGCCCGCCTCGGCCTCGACCGCCTGTTCGAGGACCCAGCGCGCCGGCTCCGCGGCCGTGACGGGCAGAGCGACGAGCGCGACTGCGATGATCAAGGAGAAATTGCGGGTCATCATGAACAGGCTCCGGGTCATTCGCCGAGGGCACCGAGGCCGCTGCCGATCTGGCCCACGCTGCCGCCTCCGCTGCCGGCCGCGCCCGCGACCACGAACACGCCCTGCACCTGGCGATCGCGCGCATTGCGGGCCGAGCGCCCGGTGCTGTCGATCTCGAAGTGCAGGCCGACGAATTTGTCGACGCTCGATTGCGGCAAACCGGATTCCTCACCTGCGTAGCGGGTGGCGGTGGTGTAGGTGTCGATCGCCACGTTGCCGGTCGGGGCATCGGACACCACGGTGGGCGCGGCCCCGGGCACGGTCGGGACGCCGCCGATGTCGGCAATCGCTTCCTCGATGCCGGCGCTGGCGGCGAGCGATGCGGCACGACGGTACTGTTCGTTGCCGGCCATGACGAGTTCGGTCGTCGCCGTGTTCATGCCGGTGACGGCGAGCAGCGTGAGGACCAGCAGCAGCACGAGGCCGATGACGAGCGCGGCGCCGCGCTGCGCCCGGGGAAGACGGCAAGGGACTCTGGTGTTCATAGTGTGCGCGAGTTCCGCAATGAAATGGTGCGCGACATCAGTACGCGACGAAACCGCGCCTCGTCGTCATCGGGCGTGTACTCGACGTCGGCGTAGCGATAGGTGCGATCGTCGCGAAAGCCGGGCTCGGGCTGGTCGGCCCGCACGCGTATCCACAGGCGCACGGCGACGACCTGGGCAAGGTCGAGTCCCGGGAAGTCCGGATTCACGTAGCGCGTGGCGCGGCCGTCGGTTTCGGGGATGCCATCGCCATTGACGTCGGCGCCCGGGTCGATCGCGCCGTCGTTGTCGTAGTCGCCGGTGTCGATGCCGAACTGGACCTGGAAGTCCTCGACGCCCGGCATGATTTCCGCTTCGACGAACTGCGTCGCTCCACCGATGCTGCCGAGCGACTTGCTGCGCAGCGACGGCAGACCGGGTCGGTCGACCGCATCACGGGCCACGTAATAAGCGCGCACGACGAGGTTGTGCACGGCATTGTCGTCGTCGACGGGGCCGGGGGCATTGCCGTCGACGAACAGCTGCTGCGCCGAGCGGCTGCGCAGGCGTGACCCATAGACCTGCAGGCGTCCCGCTTCGGGGGCCGTGGTCGCCGTCTCGACGCGGCGTATGGTGAGCGTGTCGGCGCCCGGCATGGCGCCCGCGCCGTAGGGATCGCAGCCGCCGCCGGCACCCGGGCCCAGCGCAAAGTCGTTGTTCGAGCCTTGCACCGGCGTCAGCACATCGACCGCGAAGTTCGTGCCGCATTCGTGCGCACCGGCGGGCAGGTTTGCGACGGGCACGGCCACCGCCGGCGCCGGCGGCTGCTGGCGCATCTGCGCGGCGATCGCGTACACGGTGCCGGGCGATGCGCCGCTGACGAAACGCAGGGTATCGGGCGAATTGGTGAAGCCGTAGTAACCGGCGAGCTCGATGTCGGGTTCGAGCACCGAGAGGACGTAGCGGCCGTTCTCCTGCACGCGCGCGATCGACTCGTTGACCGCGTAGGTCGTGCGGCCGCGGGAGTAGACGTAGATCGCGCCGACGATCAGCACCGAACCGATCGCGAGCGCCACCAGCAGCTCGATGAGGCTCAGGCCGCGCGCGGCGGCGCGAAGTCTTGCTGCCTGGCGCTTCATCAGATCGGCGGCCTTTCCATGATCACGAGCTCCGACGTATAGCGATACTCTTCGGCACCCCGGGCGCCGGGCTCCTGCCAGGCGACGGTGATCAGGTAGCGGTCGGGACGGCCAGCCGCGCCGGCCTCGAATTCGACCACCGCTGCATTGGCCGGGTCGGGCAGGGCAGGCAGCGCAAGACTCACGGCCTCCTGCCAGCTCGCGAGATCGTCTTCGGCGAGTTCCGCGACGGTGCAATTGCGGCCCGCCTCGCTGGCGGTCGGTGCGCAGTTGTGCGCCGCCGGCGCGCCGCCGTAGGTCGCCGTCTCGTATGCGTCGCGGGCACTGGCATTGGCGCGGATGCGATCGGCGATGTCGCTCGCGAGATTGACGGCATGCGTGCGCAGCAGCGCCGTGCGGCTGCTGCGCAGGCTCTCGACGAACAGACCCGCGATGCCGAGCAGGCCGATCGACAGCACCACGAGCGCGACGAGCGCCTCGACGATGCTCACGCCGCGCTGCCTCATTCGCATGCGAGCCCCCAGGCCTCGAGCCGCGCCGGCTCGCGCACCACCTCGCCGCGGCCCGTGCGCGATACCTCGATGCCGCGCGCTGCCGACTGGCCCGTGCCGCCCTGCAGCTCGTAGCCGCGCTCGTCGCAGAACACGATGCGGCGGGCGCCGGCCGGCGCCTCGTCACGCGCAAAGCCATTCGCGGCAAACGACAGGCAGGCGCCATCGGCGGCCGAGACGACATTGCCGCGATCGGCGACGGCTCGCCCGCCCCTGAGCGTGATGTCGGTGGTCGCGGCAGGTGAGCAGTCGGTATCCGGATCGGTGAACACCAGCCAGCCGCCGAAGTCGGCAGACACGGTGCAGGCTGCATCGGCCGCCTGCGGGTCGTCGGTGGCGCACAACGAGACGGGCCGCTGCTGCTTGACCGCTTCGGTACGCGCGACCTGCACGGCGGTGAGGAAATCGTTGGCGTCGCCGGTAAGCCGCGCATTGCGACGGAACTCGCCGAAGTTCGGCGCGCCGATCGCGAGGATGACGGCGGCGAGCGCCACCACGATCATCAGCTCGAGCAGCGTGAAACCCCGGATGCGAACGGAACTTCCCCCCATAAAAACAACTATAGCCCCGTGCGCGGCAAGGGCTCACGGAATCCGACGATCGGCTGCCGGCGGCGGACGGGCGGCGTCACGGTGGGCAGCGCGATCGTGTCCCGCGGGGCAGGCCGACCCGCAGCCGCGGTCGCCCCGTCTGGCTGACGATGACGGCGCGCGAGGCCACGCCGGGAAGCCGGCTGCAGACCTCGAAGGTACTGGTGGTGCCCGCCCGCGCGGTGGGCCAGAAGGTGACGGCGCCGCGCGAGGCATGGATCTCGGTGGGACGGCCCAGCTGGTGTTGCCGAACGATGGGCTCGTAGGCATCGCGCACCGGCGTGAATTCGGCGTGCGCATTTTCGAACACGATCCAGGCCCGCCCCGATTGTGCGCCGCGACCGACGCAACTGGCCAGGTCGGCCGACAGGCAGACCACGAACGGCCTGCCGGTCAGGATGGCCTGGCTGCGGGCGAAATGCATCGCGCCCATGAGCCGGTCGGCGTTGGTCGTGACGCCGGCCGCTGCGCGCAGCCGCGCGAAACCCGGTGCTCCAGCAGCCAGCAGGGCAGCCACCACGGCCATGACGGTGGCGAGTTCCCAGATGGTGAAACCGACCGGCCGGCGGGGCAGGGAGTTGGCGCACATGGCGAAAACATAGTCCTCGCCAACATCGCAAATGAGTCGCATTTGCGATGTAAATCCACAGATTCGTATAATTGCCCTGTGCCGAACAAAGAGATAGCCCGCCGCCTCGAAGCGCACGGGATCCTGCCGACCGCCCAGCGCCTGCGCATTGCAGGGATTCTGCTGGCCGCGCCGCAACACATGACGGCCGAGCAGTTGCTCGCGCAACTTCAGGAGGCTGGCGCGCGCGTGTCCAAGGCGACCGTCTACAACACGCTGAATCTGTTCGCGGACCGCGGGCTGATCCGGCCACTGTCGGTCGACGGATCGCGCGCCTGGTTCGACTCGAACGTCGAAGCGCACTACCACTTCCATGACGTCGACAGCGGCACGCTGCTCGACGTGGGGGTGCCGGAAGTGGGTTTCAGCCGCCTGCCCGCCGTGCCCGACGGCATGGAAGTGGCCGGAATCGATGTCGTAATCCGCCTGCGCAAGGCCGCGCCGCGCAACTAGTGCGGTTTGCCTCGTCCTGGGGCATTCATTAGAATTCGCGCCCCCGCGCCGCTTTAGCTCAGCTGGTAGAGCACATCATTCGTAATGATGGGGTCGTCTGTTCGAATCAGACAAGCGGCACCATCCACCCCCCACGCGTCCATTTCCTGCGTCCGGATCAGGGCTCGGGACGCAGCGGGTTCGCCGCAGTCTCGCCGACCACCGTGGTCCACGGCCGCACCCACCAGCGGGTGACGAGCCCGGCGGTCACGTAGGGGTCGGCCTTCGCGAACTGCTCGGCCGCCGCCGGGCTCTCGCCTCGAAATAGCAATGCGGAACCGGGCGGGTCGCCGCCGAACGCCCCGGCGAGCACCAGCTCGCCGCGATCGTGCGCCGCCCAGGCGAGCGACAGGTGTCCGGCACGAAGTGGCTGGCGGCGTTCGAGGTAATCGGGAACGAATTCGTAGAAGAGCAGGTAGTGCATGGGGCCTCCGCGGGCGATTCTAACCGCGTAGTTCCATCAGGCGGTCGCGATCGGCCCGAGACTGACCGCTGCGGTGCGCTTTGCGACGAAGATGGCGGGCGTGGAGGGACCCCATGAGACGAATACTGTCCGGAACCTGCCTTGCTTTCGCACTCTCGGTAACGACGCCGGCGCTGACCGCGTCACCCGATCATTTCGCCCTCGTGCACGCCGGTACGCTGCTCGCGGTGCCGGGCCGCGCACCCGAGCGGGAAATGACGATCATCGTGAAGAACGATCGCATCGTCGGCGTGAGGCACGGATACCTCGATGCCGCGGCGGCCGGGCTCGGGTCCGGCGCGGACGCCGAAGTCATCGATCTGCGCGATCGCTACGTGCTGCCCGGACTGATGGACGCGCACGTACATCTGATCGACGAGCCTTCGTTCGGTCGGCGCAGTAGCGGCCGCGGCAATCGCGCCGGCCGCACGCCGGCGCAAGCTGCCGTCAATGCCATGGTGTACGCGCGGCGCACGCTCGCGGCAGGCTTCACGACCGTGCGCGATCTAGGTTCCGACGACCAGGCGGTGTTCGCCGTGCGCGATGCAATCGAGGCGGGCAGGATGATCGGCCCGCGTATCCTCGTCGCGGGCTCGGCGCTCGCCGTCACCGGTGGTCATGGCGATTCCCTGCCGCTCGATGCAACCGGCGACCCGCACTCGCGCCTGCATGACGGCACCTGTGATGGCGCGAGCGAATGCCGGCAGGCGGTGCGGTACCAGTACAAGCTCGGCGCCGACGTCATCAAGTTCACGTCCACCGGCGGCTTTTCATGGAACACGGGGCTCGAGCCCCAGCTATTCCCGGACGAGATCGAGGCGATCGTCTCGACCAGCCATCTCGTGGGTCTGAAGGCGGCCGCCCACGCCTACTCCGCGACCTCGATCAAGCAGGCGGTACGCGCGGGCGTCGACTCGATCGAGCACGGCTTTCTCGTCGACGACGAAGGGCTCTCGCTGATGAGAAAGGCCGGCACCTATCTCGTGCCGACCCTGTCGGCGAGCTACCCGCCGCCGATCTTCAGGATCCCGAACCCCGAGTCGGTACGCATCCGCGGCGAACACCGGGCGTTCGAGCGCGCCCTGGCCGCCGGCGTCAGGATCGCCTTCGGCACGGATGCCGGCACTTTTGCGCATGGCGACAATGCCAAGGAGTTCGGGCTCATGGTGAAGTTCGGCATGCAGCCGATGGACGCGATCCGCAGTGCAACGATCACGACGGCCGATCTCTTCGGACTTTCGGCCGACGTCGGCACGCTCGAGGCGGGCAGGGTCGCGGATCTCATCGCGCTCGCCGGCGACCCGCTCGAAGATGTGGCCCGGTTGCTGCAGGTCGACTTCGTGATGAAGAGCGGCCGCATAGCGAAGCAGGGCGGGCGCATGACCGCGCCGTTCAGTCATCCACCACCATCGGCCGACTTCTGACGGCGGCTCGCGCCCGCCTGGCATTCCGCCCTGTACGGTCCGGCGGTTTTGGGGCAGACTTCTGCTGCGCGCGTCGCGACATTTCCCCCGCGCACCATCTTCCGAAAGCCAGGAGCGAGCTATGAAACTTGTCACCTCGGGTTCGATGCTGTCGGTTGCGTTGGCTGCACTGCTTGTCGCGCAGGGTTGCGCAAAGAAGGAATCCGCCGAGACCACCCAGGCCGCGAGCGGCCCGGAGGCTGCCGCGGTGGCCGAGCCGATGGTGGCGGCCGACGAGCCCGCCCCGACGACAGATGCCGCCGACGCGGCGCCGGATGCGGCGGCTGCCCCCGCGACCGAAGCACCTGCCGCCGCGGCCGAGGCACCTGCCGCCGCGACCGAAGCGCCTGCCGCTGCAGCCGCAGTCGCGAATGCCGCGGGTCAGAAGGTCTACAACACGTACTGTGCGACCTGCCACGGTGCCAAGGGCAAGGGTGATGGCCCGGCGGCGGTTGCCCTGAATCCGAAGCCGCTCGATTTCTCGGTCGGCGCATTCAAATACGATGCCAACGGCAACGGCACCAAGGGTGACATCGATGACATCAAGGCCATCGTGCACGACGGTGCCGCGAAGCATGGCGGCTCGCCGCTGATGACCCCCTGGCCGATGATCAAAGCCGACGAGCTGCAGGCGGTCGCCGAGTACGTCAAGTCGCTGCACGACTGACCGACCGGTGCCTGGCGCCTCAGGCGGTTCTGACCAGTCAGTAGCGTGGTCCGGCTTGATTTAGATCAGGGACGGGGGCCCCCCTACCACGTATCTACGTGCGAAGATGCATTGTGCATCGCCGATAACGCACCACTCACAGTGCCTTGCTGGAGTTCTTCTCATGAGTGACGACGACCGACACGAACACGACGAGAAGGTCCCGTTGATGCAGCAGCTCCTCGACAATCCGTTCCTGCTGCTGTTCCTCGGAGTGATGGTCCCGATGATCGTTTACGTGCTGTGGGGCGTGATCGACATCCTGACGATACCGGCTGCGCCATAGGCCGTGCGTCAGCTCATCGGGCGCATTCGCAAGAATGCGTCGCGCACCCGTAACACGAACATGGCAAACAAGAACATGGCAAATGATCTGGGGAGGACGCGTCCATGAGCGCAATATTGCCGCCGGCAGACCGGCTGTGGTGGAAGCACCCGATCGATCGTGTCGAGGGCACCTGGATCGCCCTGTCGTTCGTCTGGTGCATGATCATGTTCTTCATGATGGTGCTGTGGCACGTCTACGGTGAGCAGAACCTCTCGACCGAGACCTACAAGACCACGCCCGATGCGTTCATCGCCAAGACGCAGGCCATGGTCGACCAGTACACGGTTCGTACCGAGACCGATCTCGAGGTTCCGGTGGTCGCGCCTCCTCCCGGGAGCGACGTCTACCTGATCGCCCGGTTGTGGAGCTTCTGGCCGATTCTGGAGCTGGAAAAAGACAAGACCTATCGCCTCCACCTCACCGCCCTCGACTACAACCACGGGTTCTCGCTGCAGCCGAGCAACATCAATGTGCAGGTCGTACCCGGCTACGAGCATGTGCTGACAGTGACGCCCAACCAGAGCGGCGAATTCTCGATCGTATGCAATGAATACTGCGGGCTTGGCCACCACATGATGGTCAGCCGCCTCTACGTACGATAAGGACAAAAAGGGAGCGGCAATGTCTCACGCAACGACTTACCGGATCTGCCCGCGCTCGGGCCTGCAGCTCGAGGCGCAGGCGGAAAAGCTGATACTGGCCAACGCCGTCGCGGCGGTGGTGTTCCTGCTCATCGGCGGCATCCTCGCCATAGGTGTGGTGCTCACGCGCTGGCCCGCCGTGCATTGGCTCGAGGCCGCCACCTTCTACCAGGTGTTGACGGCACACGGCCTCGACATGCTGATCTTCTGGATCATCTTCTTCGAGATTGCCGTCCTGTATTTCTGCTCGTCCACGCTGCTGCGCTGCCGGATAGCGACGCCGAGGATCGCCTGGCTTGCGTTTGCACTGATGGTCGTCGGCGCGGTGGTGAACAACATCGCCGTGTACCAGGGCGCATCGAGCGTGATGATGACCTCGTATGTGCCGATGATGGCTGCGCCGTCGTTCTATCTCGGGCTGATCCTGTTTGCCGTGGGCGCGCTGATCGGTTGCTTCGTGTTCCTCGGCACACTGGTGATCGCGAGGCGCGAGAAGACCTACCAGGGCTCCGTGCCGCTGGTGACCTTCGGCGCCACCACCGCCTGCATCATCGCGGTATTCACGATCGTGTCCGGCGCCATCATCCTGATCCCGACCTACCTGCAGGCGCTCGGCATCGTCAAGCACGTGGATCCGCTGGTGTACCGCGTGATCTGGTGGGCGTTCGGCCACTCCTCGCAGCAGATCAACGTCGCTGCGCACATCTCGATCTGGTATCTGGTCGCCGCCGTGGTTTTCGGCGCGCGGCCGATGTCGGAGCGCGTCAGCCGTGGCGCGTTCCTGCTCTACATCCTGTTCCTGCAGCTGGCGAGCGCGCACCACCTGCTCGCCGATCCCGGCGTGAGCACGGAGTGGAAAGTCGTCAACACCAGCTACTTCATGTATTTCGCGGTCCTGGCTTCGATGATCCACGGCCTCACCGTGCCCGGCGCCATGGAAGTGGCGCAACGCCAGAAGGGATACACGAAGGGCCTCTTCGAGTGGCTGCGCAAGGCGCCGTGGGGCAACCCGGTGTTCTCCGGCGTGTTCATCTCGATCATCGGCTTCGGCTTCCTGGGCGGCATCTCGGGCGTCATGATGGGCACGGAGCAGCTCAACATGATCATCCACAACACGATCTACGTGCCCGGGCACTTCCATGCCACGGTCGTCGTGGGTACGACCCTGTCGTTCATGGCGCTGACCTACTACCTGATTCCGGTGCTGTTCAAGCGCGAGATGATCGCGCCGCGACTTGCGAAGTGGCAGCCCTACCTGTTCGGCCTCTCGATGTACTTCTTCTGCCTCGTCATGATGGGTGCCGGCACGCTGGGCGTCTCCCGCAGACACTGGGACATGGCCTTCGACGGCTCCGCGTTGGCGTACGAGTGGCCTGGCGCTGCCTACATGATGATGGGCCTGGTCGGCATCAGCGGTATCGCGGCAATCGTCGGTGGTGCGATCTACATCTACGTCACGGTCGGCTCGCTCCTGTGGGGCAAGCGGCTCGAGGGCGGTGCCAAGAGCGATAAGGTGACCCCGATTCCGCCCACGGCGCCCGCGGCCGCCGCACAGACCTACGGTTCGATGGGCTTCGTCGCGCCAGGCACTTTCGTGCTCGCGGTCGTCTTCCTGATCGCCTTCGTGCTCTACTACTTCATCAACTGGAAGTATCTCTCGACACTCTGGGGGCTGAGCTGACGGCACGCCGTTCGTGCCGGCCGCTCGCAGCCAGACGCGGGTGATTGCGCTGCGGCAAGGATCGATGAAGCACCTGCACATGCCCGTCCGGTGGCGCCCGCCGCTGCCCGTGCTGCTGCTGGCTGCGCTCGGCAGCGGCGGCTGGACGCCGCTGTGGGCTGTCCATGAGGCGAGCGGGTCGAACCCGCTCGTCGCCGACCTGCCGACCGGCGCCATCACGACGCCGGGACTCGACGGTGAGGCGGCGCTGCGTGCCAGCCAGGCGGCCGTGGGCCGCATGCCGGACGACTACACGCTGCGCGATCGGCAAGGGCGGCCTGTCCAGTTGTCGAGCTTCCGGGGCCGCCCGTTGCTGGTGAGCTTCATCTACACCGGCTGCTACCACATCTGTCCGGCCAGCACGCAGGTGCTGCACCAGGCCGTACGCGCCATGCACAGGCGCTTCGGCGACCGACAGTTCAACGTGGTCACCATCGGCTTCAACCAGCCGGAGGACACCCCGGCCGCGATGCAGGAATTCGCGCGGCAGCGGCGCATTTCGGATCCGAACTGGGAATTCCTGAGCCCGGACGCGGCCGATGTCGCTGCGCTGGCCCGGGACTTCGGCTTCACCTTCGCGGCGACACGTGGTGGTTTCGATCACATCCTGCAGGTGACGATGCTGGATGCGCAGGGACGGGTCTACCGACAGGTCTACGGCGACAGCTTCACCGCCGAGCGACTCGGCGAGCCGTTGAAACAACTGCTCACCGGCGCGCGGATCGTCGATGGTGGCGTCGGCATCACGGATCTGATCGATCGTGTGCGCATCCTGTGCTCGGTGTACGATCCGAAGAGCGGGACCTATCGCGCGGACTATACGCTGTACTTCATGATTGCCGGCGGCGTGACCTTCTTCCTGGCGATGCTCTGGTTCGCGCTTTCGGAATGGCGCAGCCACTTGCTCGCCCGTCGGTCAGTGAACCGCGGATGATGCGTGAGCCGGCCCTCGCGGCCTGGAATTACTGCGAACGGTTCCTGGACGCCCTGTTCGGCGGCGCCCTGAATCCGCTGCGGCACCTTGGTGCGCTGGCCTCGCTGTTCTTTCTGCTGCTCGCGGTGAGCGGGGTCTATCTCTACGCGGTGCTCGATACTTCGCTCGAGGGTGCCTGGCGCTCCATCGACGATCTGTCCCGCAACCAGTGGTGGCTCGGCGGGGTGTTCCGCAGCCTGCATCGCTATGCGGCCGACGCCTTCGTGATCGTCACTGCACTGCACCTGCTGCGCGAGTGGCTCCTCGGGCATTACCGCGGCTTTCGGCGCTATTCGTGGCTGACCGGAGTGCCGCTGTTGATGTTCATCTGGATCAGCGGTGTCGGCGGCTTCTGGCTGAACTGGGACCGGCTCGGGCAGTTTTCCGCGATCGCCACGGCGGAGCTGCTTGACTGGCTGCCGGTCTTCGGTTCGGCATTCGCGCGCAATTTCCTCGACGACGCGGCCATGAGCGATCGCCTGTTCTCGCTGTTCGTGTTCGTCCATATCGGCGTAGCGCTGTTGCTGCTGTTCACGGCGTGGTTTCACCTGCACCGCATCTCGCACGCCGAAGTGCTGCCGTCGCGAGCGCTTGCGGCCGGGGCTTCGGCCACATTGCTGCTGCTGGCACTGGTTGCGCCCGTCATGAGTCAGGCACCGGCCGATCTCTCGGTGGCGCAGGGCACGCTCGCCATCGACTGGCTGCTGCTGTTCATGCTCCCGGTGATGTATGCCACCTCGCCCGGCTGGGTCTGGGCCCTGTCGGCGGGCGCACTGCTGCTGTTGTTCGCGCTGCCGTTCGCAACGCGCGCCGCACGGCCCGAGGTCGCCCGGGTGGATGCCGACAACTGCAACGGCTGCCGGCAATGTTTCGACGATTGCCCGTACGCGGCCATCACGATGGCGCCGCATCCGGACGGCAAGCCGGGCAACGAGATCGCGATAGTGGATGCTTCGCTGTGCGCGAGTTGCGGCATCTGCACGGGCGCCTGCCCGCCCGCGTCGCCGTTTCGCAGTGTCGAGCCCCTGACGCCGGGCATCGACATGCCGCAGGCGCCGATCGGCGCCTTGCGTGAACGGCTCGAGGCGCGCCTCGCGGCATTGCATGGCGACAGCCGGATCGTGGTCTTCGGTTGCGACCACGGCGCGAACGTGGGTGCGCTGGCGAGTGCCGATGTGATCGACTTCAGCCTGCTCTGTACGGGTATGCTGCCGCCGTCGTTCATCGAATATGCAGCGCGGCACGGCGCCACCGGCGTGCTGATCACGGGCTGCCGCGAGGGCGGCTGCGAGTTCCGCCTCGGCAATCGGTGGACCGTGGAGCGTCTGAGTGGCGAGCGCAAACCCTGGCTGCGCAGGCGCGCGCCCCGCGAGCGGCTGCGGGTCGTATGGGCCGATCGCGGGGAGGAGAAGTCGCTGCAGGCCGCCGTGCGCGACCTGCGCAACCTGCCACCCGCCGCCGTGGCCGGTGCGATCCGCCGACCCGCGCGAGGAGTGCGATGAGCAAAGTGTTCTCATGGGCCGGGCAGGCGATGCTGTATGTCGCATTCGCGGTGGTGATCGGCGTGTTCACGCGCTGGCCGTCCTACCAGCACCTGCCGGAGGATCACGCGCTCGTCAAACTGAGCTTGATCCACCACGGCCAGCGACTGGAAGCATGCCGGCGGCTGGACCCGGAGGAGCTCGCGAAACTGCCGCCGAACATGCGTGCGCCGGTGAGCTGCCCGCGGGAACGTTCGCCCATCCTGGTCGAGGTCGACGTCGACGGCGTCACCGTACTGCGCCAGACGGCGCAACCTGCCGGGATGTCCCGCGACGGCGCGGCCTCGGTGTACCAGCGCTTCGAAGTCCCCGCCGGCACCCACCGTTTCGACGTCAGATTGAGGGACAGTGCGCGTACCGAGGGTTTCGACTTCCAGCTCAGTGACACGGTCGACCTGAGGCCGGCCCAGGTTCTCGTGATCGACTTCAGCGCCGAAAAGGGCGGGATCACGCTGCAATGAACGGCGCCGCAGAAGCCCCGCTGGACACGCCGCTGCGCGCAGTGCGCCCGACCGCATCCTCGCTCGACGACTACCTGCTCGTGGTCCCCGAGGGTGCGCAGCGATCGCTGGCACGCGGCTGGTTGTGGCTCGCGCTGCTGGCGTTGGTCGGCGCCGGGCTCTTTTCGGTACTGCTGGTGCTGTCGCGCACGCCGGTGATCAACGAATGGTTTCCGGTGGCGGACTTCTTTCGCCTGGCGCTGGTGGTGCACGTGGACCTGTCGGTGCTGGTCTGGTTCGTCGCGATCGCCGGCCTGCTCTGGACCATCAACGGCTCGGAACGGGGGCTCGGCTGGGCGTGGGCTGCGCTCGCGCTGTGCGTCGCCGGCGCCGCACTGATGTCGCTGTCACCGTTTTTCGGTCGGGGTGAGGCCGTCATGGCCAACTACATCCCTGTGCTCGACGACCGCTGGTTCATCGCGGGACTGGTCGTGTTGGCGCTGGGCGTCGCGGTACTGGTGCTGCGCAGCCTCATCGCCGCACCCAGGCTCGGCGTGACATTCGGCGGTGCCGGGGCGTTGCGTTTCGGCCTCAACGCGAGCGTGGTGTCCACGGCCGTGGCGCTGCTGGCGTTCGGCTGGTCGTTCGCGGTGATGCCGGCGGGCCTCGGCGGCAAAGCCTATTACGAGATCCTCTTCTGGGGTGGCGGCCACGCGCTGCAGTTCACCTGGACACTGCTGATGCTGGTCGGCTGGTTGTGGCTCGCCAGCGCCGGTGGTGCACGCGTGCCATTGAGCCCGCGGGTGAGTCTGCTGATGTTCACGCTGGCGCTCGCGAGCGTGTTCGTTACCCCTTACGCCTATCTCGCGCACGATATCGCCTCCGTGGAGCACCGCGACCTGCATACCTGGGCGATGCGATTCGGCGGCGGCCTGTCCATCCTGCCGGTCAGTCTGGCGGTCGTGATCGCGCTCGGCGCCGACGTCGTGGCGCGCCGGCGGCAGAGCGCGGTGCAAGCACCGCTGCGCGCCGCGCTGATCTGCTCGGTGCTGCTGTTCGCCGCGGGCGGCGTGATCGGCGTGTTCATCAACGGCAACAACGTGAGGATCCCCGCGCATTACCACGGCAGCACCGTGGGCGTGACGCTGGCGCTGATGGGCCTCGTCTACTACTTGCTGCCGCAACTGGGCTATCGCGCGGTGAGCGGGCGCCTCGCCGTGCTGCAACCGTTTCTTTACGGTGCCGGGCAGCTCATGCACATCATCGGCCTCGTCTGGTCGGGCGGTTACGGCGTGCAGCGCAAGGTCGCCGGGACCGAGCAGGTGCTCGGCAGCACCGCCGAAGTCTTCGGCATGGGACTGATGGGACTCGGCGGCCTCGTTGCGATCATCGGCGGCGTGCTGTTCATCGTGGTCGTCGCCGGCTCGATGCGCCACCGCGGCGGTGCGCCGGCGGGGCTGACGCCATGATCGGTAGGCTGCAGGCGCTGCTGCGCTGGTTGTTCATGCATGTCGAGGCGCTGTTCAACCGCGCCTTCGGCGATCAGCTGAACCCCTTCTACCACCTCGGTTCGATCGCATTCTTCCTTTTCTGGATCATCGCCGGCAGCGGCCTCTACCTCTACGCGTTCTTCGACACCAGTGTGGTCGGTGCCTACAGTTCGGTCGAGGCGCTCACCCACAGGCAGTGGTTCGCCGGTGGCGTGCTGCGCAGCATCCATCGCTACGCATCCGACGCGATGGTGGTCGTGATGATGATCCACCTGATGCGCCACTTCGCATTCGATCGCATGCGGGGTTTCAGGTCGTTCTCGTGGCTGACCGGCGTGGCGCTGATCTGGCTCGTCTACACCGCAGGCGTCAACGGCTTCATGCTGCCGTGGGACAGGCTGGCCCAGTTCGTCATCGACGGCAGTTTCGAATGGCTCGCCCGCCTGCCGGGGTTCGATGCGCTGATCCGCAACGTCCTCTATCCAGCGAGCATCAACGACCGTTTCTTTTCACTGCTGGTGTTCATCCACATCGGTGTGCCGCTGCTGTCGCTGCTGCTGATGTTGGTGCATGTGCAGCGCGTTCCCAAGGCGCGCATGCAGCCGCCGCGGGTGATCGCGCTCAGCGTCACGCTCATGCTGCTCGCCCTCTCGCTGGTGCTGCCGGTTCTCAGCCAGGGCGGCGCGGCCGACCTCGCCACCGCGGTCACTGCGCTCGAGTTCGACTGGTTCTACCTCGGGGGCCTCGCGCTGCTGTATCGCTGGTCGCCCGACAGGGTGTGGCTGCTCACGGGAGCCCTCACGGCCCTGCTCGTCGTCATTCCATGGCTGCCGCTGAGGCGCCGCGGCGCCCAGCGCAGGTTCCAGCTCACGATCCATCCGGGCCCGGGCCATGCGAGCGCGCGCGCGGGCGAGACCATTCTCGAGGCCGGCCTGCGGGCTGGAGTGGCGCTTCGCTACGAGTGTCGCAACGGCGGCTGCGGCGAGTGCCTGTGCACCGTGCTCAACGGCAGCGTGGACCATGGCGCCTACCAGCCGAGCGTACTGACGCAGGCAATGCGTGATGCGGGCAAGGCACTGATGTGCTGCGCGACGCCACGCAGCGACCTCGAAATCGAAGTCGAGGCACTCGCCGCCGATGCCACGAGCAGTGTGCGCTCCTATGTCGGGCAGGTGGCGAGCCTCGAGAAACTGTCCCCTGACGTGATGCGAGTCAGGATTTCGCTCCCTGGTCGGCACCGCGTCGATTTCACCGCCGGCCAGTACATCAATATCGTGCTCGAGGACGGGCAGCGGCGGGCATTCTCGTTTGCCAATACGCCGCAGGACAACGAGTACATCGAACTGCACGTGCGCCTGATCCCCGGTGGGCGTTTCACGACGCATGTGTTCACGGCCATGCAGGTCGGCGACAGTGTGCGCTTCGAGGGACCATTCGGCCGCTTCACGCTGCGCGAGGGGCCGAAGCCGATCCTGTACGTCGCGGGCGCAACCGGCTTCGCCCCGATCAAGAGCATCGTCGAGGACGCGTTCCGGCGCGGTGTCGATCGGCCGATGCACCTGTACTGGGGCGTGCGCGAACGCAAGGACCTCTACATGCTCGAGCTGGTCGAGCGCTGGGCGCGCGAGCACCCGAACTTCAGAGTGACCCCGGTGCTCTCCGAGGAAAGCTCGAGCGACTGGTCCGGGCGGCGCGGGCTCGTGCACGAAGCGATGCTGGCGGACTATCCGGACCTGAGCGGCCACGAGGTATACGTGTGCGGCTCGGTTCGCATGGTCGAGACGGCGGTGCCGGCGTTCATCTCGCGTGGACTCAGCGAGGACGCCTGCGTGTCGGATGCCTTCCTGCCGTCGGGCGGGGTCTAGGCAGACCATGGCCAGCGCGCCAGTCGACCCCGAACTACGCCGCGGGACGCTGCGACGCATGGCGCAGTGGGGCCTGCTGTTGACCCTGCTGATCGTGGTGCTGAGCGCGTTCGTGAGGCAGCGCGGAGTGGGCCTCGGCTGCGAGGACTGGCCTGCCTGCTATGGCCAGGACCTGGCCCGCACGCAGTCGGGTGAGGTGGTTGCCGCCGGGGAGGATGTCCTGCTCGCGCGGCTGGCTCACCGGGTGGTGGCCTCTGTGACGCTGGTGCTGGTGATCGCGATGGTGCTCGCCGCCCTCGGGGCCCGTCCGGCGCTGCGGCGCGCGGGCACCTTGGCGCTCGCCATGCTCGCGATCGCCCTCGGGCTCGCGGTGCTCGGCGTGGTGACCCCGGGTTCCCGGTTGCCCGCCGTGGCGCTGGGCAATCTGCTGGGTGGTTTCGCGATGTTCGCGCTGTCTGCGCGGCTGGTCACGGTGACCGGTACATCCCGACCCGCCGATGCCATGCTGGCCCGCGCGGCGATCCTGGTTGCGATCCTGCTGGTGCTGCAGGTCACCCTTGGTGCCATGGTGAGTGCGACGCACTCGGGGCTGAGCTGTCGCGCACTGGCCGAGTGCCTGGATCTGACGGCGAGCGGCGGCTGGAACTTCGCGCTGCTCGATCCGTGGCGGCTGCCGCCGCCGGGCAGCATCGCGAGCGGCGCTGCCGGAGCACCCCTCCAGCTGGCCCACCGGGTGGGATCCATCGTGGCGGCCGCGGCAGTGCTCGCCCTCAGCCTGCTCGCGTGGCGGCGCGGCCGACGCCGCCGTGCGCTGGCGCTGGCCGGTCTGCTGCTGGGCGTGGTGACGCTCGGCCTCTTCTTCGTCGGTGCGGGCAAGCTGCCCCTGCCCGCGGTGCTGCTGCACAACCTGGGCGCGGTCAGCCTGCTGGCATTGGTTGGAGTGACCGGCCTTGGACCCGCGGCATCGGCAATCGGGGTTGGGCGGCAAGCCCTGCGACAATGATCGACCCCGCGAGCCTCGAGTTCACGCCGCGAGACATGCGCCGCATGGGCGACGCGGTCATGGCGCGTGTCGTGGACCACCTCGCGACGATCGGCGAGCAGCCCGTGCGCGGCGATATGGACGCAGCGGACCTGTGCCGCGCGATGCGCGAGCCGGCGCCCGAACAGGGGTCGGCCCTGGAGCCGCTGCTCGATTCGCTGTTCGACGAGTGGATCCCGCGCAGTTTCAATACCGCGAGTCCCGGCTACCTCGCCTACGTACCGGGCGGCGGGGTGTTTCCCGGCGCACTCGCCGACCTCATCGCCTCCGGCGTCAATCGCTACACCGGCGTGTGGCCTACCGCGCCGGCGCTGGTGCAGCTCGAAGCGAACGTCCTCGACTGGCTGCGCGACTGGATGCAGCTGCCCGCCACCACGCGCGGACTGTTCACGACCGGAGGCTCGATGGCGAATTTCGCCGCGATCGTCTGCGCACGGGAACGGAATCTCGGTCCCGAGCTGCGCCGCGGCACCATGTACCTGTCCACCGAGACGCACCACTCGGTCGGCAAGTCCGCGAAGCTCGCGGGCATCCTGCCCGACCGTGTGCGCACCATCGAGGTGGATGGCGCGTTTCGCATGCGCACCGACCTGCTCGAGCAGGCGATCGCGCGGGATCGCGCAGCGGGCCTCGTGCCGTTCCTTGTCGTGTCCTCCGCCGGTAGCACCAACACCGGTGCAGTCGATCCGCTGCGCGATATCGCCGCGCTCTGCCGGCGCGAGGGGCTGTGGCATCACATCGACGGGGCGTACGGCGCGAGTTTCCACCTGTGCCCGGAGCTGCGTCCGCTGCTCGCCGGGCTGCCCGAGGCCGACTCGCTCACGCTCGACCCGCACAAGGGACTGTTCCTGCCCTATGGCACCGGCGCCGTGCTCGTCCGCGATGGCGAGACGCTGCGGGCCGCCCATGCGCAGACCGCGAGCTACATGCCCGAGAGCCACGAAGACGAATTCTACGATCCGCACCAGTACGGCCCCGACCTCTCGCGCGGCTTCCCGGGCCTGCGCGTGTGGCTCGCGTTCAAGCTGTTCGGCGCGGCGCGCTACCGGGCCGCGCTCGCCGAGAAGCGCGCGCTCGCGCTCGATGCGGCGCGGCGCATCGCGGCGCTGCCTCAGGTGGTGATGGACGCCCCGCCGCAGCTGTCGCTGTTCGCGTTCCATCTCGAGTGGCCCGGTGCGACGCGCGCGGAGCAGGACGCGGCCACGCGCGAGCTGCTCGAGCGGGTCACGCGCCGCGGCAGGGTGTTCATCACCGGCTGCCACGCCGGCGGCCGTTTCCTCGCGCGCGTATGCGTGCTCAGCTTTCGCACGCGCACGGCGCAGATCGATACATGCGTCGAGCACATCGCCGAGGAGGCGCGGGCGCTTTGTCCCTGAGCTAGCGAGGTTCCCGGTCCGTCGGAATCAATATCATCGTCACGGTCCCCGCGATCGCACCCAGCACCATGACGCCGACCAGCGGTTCGGTCAGCGAGCGCTTCCACCAGGCCACGAACAGGACCGAACCCCAGGCGAGGGCGATCGCCGCAAGCTTGACTGTGAGGCGCAGCTCGCGGCGTTCCTCGAATCGCTGTGCATCGCGCAATGCCGATTGCAGGATCGGTACGCGCTCGAGCCAGAGAGTCAATCTCCGGGACGATCGCGCGAACGCCCACAACGCAACGATCAGGAAGGGCGTGGTGGGCAGGCCGGGAAGCACCGCGCCGAGCAGTGCCAGCCCGGTAAACACCAGGCCGACGACGACCAGCACCAGCTTGCGCATCGAGAGGCTCCCGTAGTTGCTGCCTTTCCAATCCCTGGTTTGCGGGCCATCAAGTCTACGGTATTGCAGGGCCGCTGGTGCCGCGCGCGGCCTGCGCGGCGGGACCGGCGATGCGCATGTCCACCTCGTCCTGCTGCAGCTCGAACAGGCGCGCATAGACGCCGCGCTGCGCGAGCAGCGTCGCATGCGTGCCGCGCTCGACGATGCGGCCGTGCTCGAGTACCAGGATCTCGTCGGCGCTGAGTACGGTCGACAGGCGGTGCGCGATCGTGAGCGTGGTGCGTCCCTGCGCGAGTTCGCGGATCGCGGCATTCACCTCGCGTTCCGATTCGACGTCGAGATTCGAGGTTGCCTCGTCGAGGACCAGGATCGGCGCATCCTTCAGCAGTGCGCGCGCGATCGCGATGCGCTGGCGCTGTCCGCCCGAGATCTTGCTGCCCATTTCGCCGACCTGCGTCTCGTAGCCGAGCGGCAGGCTGGCTATCCAGTCCGCAAGCTGCGCACGTCGTGCGGCCTCGTCGACTTCGGCCAGCGTGGCGTCGGGTCGGCCCATGCGGATGTTCTCGCCGATCGTCGTGTTGAATGTGTAGTTGCGCTGCGAGACGACGGCAATGTGGCCGCGCAGGTCCTCGAGGGTGTAGTCGCGCACGGGCCGCCCGCCGACCAAGACCGTGCCTTCGGTCGCATCCCAGAATCGCAGCAGCAGGTTGGCGATCGTGCTCTTGCCCGCGCCGCTCGACCCGACCAGCGCGACGTGGCGGCCGGCTTCGACCTCGAAGCTGATGTCGCGCAGCACCGGCGCGGCGGACTGTGCCGCCGGGTCGTACGTGAAGCTCACGTTACGCAGCGCCAGCGAGGCGTCGGCCGGCGGCGGGGAGCTCGTGACCAGGTTCTCGACGGCCGGCTTCTGGTTCATCAGCTCGAACAGGCGTCGCGCCGAAATCATCGCGACCTGGAAATCGCCGACCACGTTGTTCATCGCCTGCGGGGCATTGAAGCCGGTAATGGCGATGGCGACGGCGATCGGGATGTCGCGCAGCGGCTCGATCGCGCCGGCCTGGTAGAGATCCCAGCTGACCCACAGCGTGGCGATGGCCGCCGTCGCGATCACCAGCTCCGTCACACCGCGTTGCAGGGCGTCTGCGCGCGTCATCGCGTCCTGGCCTTTCTTGAGGCGCTCGCCGATCTCCCACATCAGCCTGCGGCGCCGGTCGCCGTAGCCGAAGGCGACGGTATCGCGGATGCCCTGCAGGCTGTCGGTCAGCGCGGCGTTCACTTCGCCCTGCGCCCGGCGCCACGGTTCGCTGCCGCGGCCGCCCGACAGCGCGGTGACCACGGGCAGCACGAGCGCCATCGCGAGCATGAACGGCAGCAGGGTCCAGGCGTATGTCGGGTGGACGTAGTGGCCCAGGATCCACAGCAGGACCGCCGGCACGACGAAGGCCGTGATCACCGGCGCGATCGTGTGCGCGTAGAACGGCTCGATGCGCTCGCAATCGCTGACGACGCGCGAGACGGCGTCTCCCGAGCGCAGCTGGCCCGTGCCCGCCGGCGCCAGCGGTTCCATGCGGTCGTAGAACTCGTTGCGCAGCATCGACAGCAGGCGAAAAGCGACGAAGTGGCCCGTGTAGGTCTCGATGTAGTTCGACAGGCCGAGCAGCAGGGCATAGCCCATGAGGCCGAGGACCACATGGCCGATCGCGCCGGCAGCCGGGTCCGCGACGTGGCGCGCCACGCTGGCCGCTGCAAACGCGATCAGCGCCGTCTGCATCAGCAGCTTCACGGTGCGCGCAGTGACCGAAACCAGCATGACGCCGTTCAGCGGCCGCATGAAGGCGAGCAGGCGGCGCAGCAGTTGCAGCTTGCTCATGCCGCGCTCCCGCCGATCGCCACCATGTCGGCGTAGACGCCGCCACGCGCGATCAGTTCCGGGTGCGAGCCGGACTCGAGCACCTTGCCGTCGCCCATCACGACGATACGGTCGGCGCGCGCGACGGTGCTGAGGCGATGCGCGATCAGCAGCACGGTCCTGTCGCGCGTGAGGTGCCCGAGGGCATCGTGGATCACCGCCTCGGTCTCGAGATCGATCTGCGAGGTGGGTTCATCGAGAATCACGATCGGCGCGTCCTTCAGCAGCGCACGTGCGATCGCGAGGCGCTGCACCTGGCCGCCGGAAAGCGACAGGCCGCGCTCGCCGACGCGGGTCGCATAGCCCTGTGGCAGCGCCGCGATGTGCTCGTGGATGCTGGCGGCGCGACAGGCCGCGACCAGTTCGTCATCGCTTGCGTCGGGCTTCGCGACACGCAGGTTCTCGGCGATCGTGCCGTAGAAGAGGTAGGGATCCTGCGGAACGAGCGCGAGGTGCGCGCGCACCCAGTCGGCGGGCACCGAAGCGACGTTGCGCCCGCCGAGGGCCAGTTCGCCGGCGTCGGGTGCGATCGTGCGCAGGATCAGGTTGGTTACGGTGGTCTTGCCCGAGCCGCTGGCGCCGACCAGCGCGACGGTCTCGCCCGGCACGATGTCGAGGGAGAGGCCGTCGACGGCCGGGCGCGAGGCGCCTGCGAACCGGAACACGATGTTCCTGAGCGACAGGACCGGCCGCGCTTCGAGCGGCGGCGGGGCGACGCCGGTCGGGTCGGCGACTCCCGGCTGCTCGCCGAGGAAGGCGGCGATCTTCTTCGCATAGGCGCGACCAATCGCACCGGCGAAGAAGAACTGACCGACGAGTGTGAGCGGCCTCGCGAACTCGGCGCTCGCGAGGATCAGCGCGACCACCGCCCCCGGCGTCAGTGCGCCGGCGTCGAGACGCAGCAGTGCGGTGACCGTCAGCACCAGGGTGGTGCCGAGCGCAAAGTCGAAGTCGACGAACAGGATCATCATCTGGTTCACGAGCAGCAGGCGCATCGTCTCGACGCGCTGCTGCTCGCTCGCAGCGTGCATCTCGGCGCCGCGGACCTTGCCGAGGTTGAACATCTTCAGGGTCGTCATGCCCTGGATCGAATCGAGGAAACGGGCGCCCTGTTCGGCATTGACCTGCGCGAAGCGCTCGCTCGCCTTCCTGAAGTTGCGCGCCATCATGCCGAGGAACAGCGGCGTGAGCGGTACGCTGACGAGCAGCGCGACGCCGACGACCCAGTCGGTGAAGCCGATGAACAGGCACAGTAGCAGCGGGGTCGCCATGCCGATCACGAACTGGACGAAGTAGATGCCGTAGTACATCTCTATCCAGTCCATGCCGTCGACCGCGATGTTGACCAGTTCGCCGGTGCGCTTGCGATCGAGCACCGCCGGCCCGAGCCGCAGCGCATGTTCGTAGATGCGGTCGCGGACCGTCAGCTTGGTGCGCGAGGAGGCGCGGTACTGCGCGGTGCGGTACAGCCAGCCAAGGAGGAACTTGGCCGCGAGCAGCGCGCCCACCCAGGGCAGCCACGTCGCGAGCAGGTTGTCGCCGCCCACCATCGCGTCGATCGCGCGCCCGATGAACCAGTACAGGGTCAGGCTCGCCAGCAGCCCGAGCACGCCGGCGCCGATGCCGATGCCGAGCCATCGGCGCGTGGACGCCACCATCAGCCGCTTGTCGATCCCGAGCACAGTCACCCCCGTGATTGCTGGGCAGATCCTGCACCTTGAAGTAGAGTTCAAGGTCAACACATGGTAGCGAAACGCAAGGCAGAAGCGGATCCGTCCGCAAGCTCGCAACTGACCATCGGACAGCTCGCCAGGCGCGCCGGCGTCAGCACCTCGATGCTGCGCTTCTACGAGCGCGAGGGCCTGCTGCCGGCGCCTGCGCGCTCGCCGTCCGGCTACCGGCTGTATCCGCGTACCGCGCTGCGCTCGCTGCTGTTCATCCATCGCGCGCAGCGGCTCGGGTTTTCGCTCGGCGACATCAGGCTGCTCCTTGCCGGCGAATCAGGGGAGGGCGGGCGCGGCACGAGTGTGGTCGGCATCGCCGAGCAGCGCTTTCTCGAGATCGAGCGCCGGCTGACCGAATTGCTGGTGCTGCGGCACGAACTCGAGCTGTTCCTCGACGACCTGACCAGGCGGGTGGGCCACGCCGGCGGCGACGACGTCGCGCGCGTTTACCGCCGGCTCGTCGACCATGTCTGCGGCCACGGGCCGCAGCGGGCCGCGCCCTCGACCATGTACGGGCTGATCAAGCGGCTCGGCTGTGCGCTCGCCTCGGTCGAACAGGACAAGGTGTTCGCGGCACTGCGCGGCCGCCACCTGCACGTCTGGAAGGAAAACGACGGCTACTCGATCCTCGTGCGTGACCGCGGTGCAGCCGTGCGGGAGGCGCTCGAGAAGCTGGTGCTCGCCGAGGCGGGCTGCCGCGTGCACGTCGACGTGAGCCTGGCGCCGACGCCCGACGGTCTGCTGCTGCGGGCACGCGGCGACAACGCCTTCCTGATTGCACAGCTGTTCCTTGCGCTCGAGGCTGCGACTTGACCTTGAAGCAGGGTTCAAGGTGCAGGATGGCCGCATGGAAAGCGCCGCCACCCGACTGAAGATTGCCGGCATGGACTGCGGCAGCTGCGCCCTCACGATCGAGGACGGCATCCGCAAACTGCCGGGCGTGCGCGCCGTCAGCGTCGATTTCGCCACCGAGTCGATGCGTATCGAAGGCGACGTGGCGCTCGAGGTCATCGAGAATCGCCTCACGCAGCTCGGCTATCGGCTGCAGGGCGAGAGCGCGGCGGGCGCGGCTCCGGCGGCCGCCAGCGTCGGACTGGAGCACCGCGGGCTGGCCGGCTTCCTGCGCTTCCTGTGGAGCCAGCCGCGGCTGCGCATCGCGAGCATTGCCACCCTCGTCGTGCTCGCCGCCACGGCGCTTGCGCTCGCGGCGCCCGTCGTAATGCCGGCACGCGCCCTGTCGCTGGTCTTCCTCCTCACCGTGCTCGTCACCGGCCTGCCGGTGTTCGGCAAAGGGCTGCGCGCGCTGCTCTACAGCCATCGCATCACGATCGACCTGCTGATGGCAATCGCCACGCTCGGCGCGCTGGCGATCGACGCCGGCGGCGAGGCGGTGACCGTGATCCTGCTGTACACGCTCGGCGAGGCGCTCGAGGCCTACAGCGCCGATCGCGCCCGCGATTCGCTGCGCAGCCTCCTCGCGCTGCAGCCGCAGACAGCGACGGTGATGCGCCTGCACCGTGCGAGCCACGAGGCCGCGGCGAAGCACGAACACTCCGCGCACGCCCATTCGGCGCACGAC
>Ga0116143_10000421_pt1 | contig 58055 bp, 50 predicted proteins | sample AD_UKC034_MetaG_FD_89745 | JGI IMG/M metagenome (GOLD analysis project Ga0116143, IMG submission 89745) | Active sludge microbial communities of municipal wastewater-treating anaerobic digesters from USA - AD_UKC034_MetaG | ecosystem: Engineered > Bioreactor > Anaerobic > Digestate | place: USA... | reverse complement strand
CAGCCTGTTGAATATTGAATTTCCAAATGGCTCTACAGGCAAACCGATACAGGAAATCCTCGACAAATAAGTGTTAATAATGGTCAATTGGGTATAAAGTAGCCGTTCCTGACGCGATGGCAATCTTCCACTTTCTGGCTTTTTTAAGAAGGTTTTAAAACTCGCCTATTAATTTCAATCGTTCACCCACTCTTTTCTCTCATTCACCTATAACTGAATTGTTGAAAAGTAGGCCTGTTTTTGTTGTTAAATTGCTGGTTTTTACGGAAAAATATCTGTATTTTTACGAATCATGATTAAATTTGGATCGGGTGTATTCGCACGAAAATAAATTGTCTGTACTAACCAAAAATAAAGTCTGTATTATGGGTAAACAACTTCTCACTTTCAGCAAGTATTTCTTTGCTTTCCTCTTTCTGATTTCTTTTAGATCAGAAGATGCTAAAGCTAGTCATGCCATGGGAGCCGATCTGACATACGAATGTCTCGGACCTAATCAGTACAGGTTGACTTATTCATTTTACAGAGACTGTGATGGTATCAGTGCTCCGGCGAGCGTAAACGTGAATTATACATCTTCGTGTTTTGGCGGTGGCTCGGTAAACTTGACACCAATCCCGGGAAGTCCCAGTAGAATCTCTGCCACTTGTCCCAATGTTGCAACAACTTGTGATGGTGGAACATATACCGGAATTGAAGAATGGATATATACAGGGATTGTGAATCTTCCCGGACCATGTGCGGATTGGAAATTCAGTTACGGTGAATGCTGCAGAAATGCTGCGATCACGACAGTAGCTTCTGCGTCTTCGAATGATTTGTATGTATATAGCTTATTGAACAGTATTGCTGCACCTTGTAACAATTCTCCTACCTTTAGTAACAAGCCGGTGCCTTTTGCATGTGTTGGACAAAGATTTTGCTTTAATCATGGTGCAAATGATGCTGATGGAGATTCTATCACATACCAACTTATTACGCCGCTTGATGATGCGAATACACCAATAACCTATTCGCCGCCTTACTCAAATACTCAGCCGGTACAATCGGCACCTCCGGTAATTTTCAGCTCGATTTCCGGTGATATTTGTATGGTTCCGACTACCGCTGATGTAACCGTATTCGCTGTACTTGTTAGTGAATACAGGAATGGCGTACTAATCGGACAGGTAGAAAGAGATATTCAGCTTACGGTTAATGCTTGTAATAATTTTCTTCCGAATATGACAGGTATGAATGGAATGCCATTTTTTACCAAGACCATTTGCGCAAATGTTCCTTTTGAATTTTGGACAGCATCCATTGATGCAGATGCAGCTGACACCACAATAATTGACTGGGATTTCGGAATCCCGGGTGCAACATTTACTACCAGTGGCGGGAAAAGGGATTCGGCATATTTTAGTTGGACACCGACAACGGCAGATATTTCTAATTCTCCATATTGTTTTACTGCAACAGTTAAAGATAATCATTGTCCATACTTAGGTTTGCAGGTGTTCTCATTCTGTTTTACTGTTTGTGGAGTTGAAGCCGATGCAGGACCGGATCAAAGTGTGGCATGCGGTGCAGTCACGAATTTGAATGGATCAGCCGTAACAGCTTGTGGAGCTACTACTTATCGCTGGCTCCCTGGTGGAACAACAGGGCAATCTCTTAATGGAGTAGGAATTGGTGATTATTATCTTGAAGTTACTGCCGGTGCTTCCGGTTGCATGGATACAGACACAGTTAGAATTCTGCCTGGTGTAGGTGCTGCTGCAGCTAACTTTACTTTTACGACAAACTGCAGTGGACTTCCGGTCCAGTTCACGGATCAAAGTGTAGGGGCATCTAACTGGTCTTGGGATTTTGGTGATCTTACTACAAGTAATGCACAAAATCCTTCGCATACCTTCCCCGGAAATGGTACTTACACAGTGAAACTTGTAATAAGTTCCGGTGCCGGTTGTATAGACAGTCTTTCACAACAAGTAGTAATAAATACGAACATACCTACTGCCGCTTTCAGTGCGCCGGACAAATGTGCGGGTACGGCAAGTGTATTTACAGATCTATCAGCAGGTACCGGAATAACCAGCTGGGACTGGAACTTCAATGACCCCGCTAGTGGTGCGAATAATACTTCATCTGCACAAAATCCAACTCATACTTTCAGTCAGGCAGGAAATTATAATGTCACGCTAAATGTGACCAATGCAAGTGGTTGTTCTCATCAGGTCCAACAGAATGTTGTAGTTAATGCAAATCCTGTGATTGCAGTATCCGATGCACAAATTTGTCTCGGCGATCAGGCAACACTGGATGGGCCTGCAGGTTATATAACGTATGTTTGGACACCCGGAGGTGGAACGCAAACTATTAATGTTTCACCATTAGTGAATACCGCTTATTCACTTACGGTTACTGATGCTAATTCCTGCACGGGAACTGCAGTTGCGAACGTAATTGTTAATGCATTACCTGTTGCTTTGGCCGGAGCAGATCAAACCATTTGTGAAGGAACCTCAGCTAGTCTCTCCGGCTCAGGAGCAGGAGCAGGAGGGTCTTACATTTGGAATCCTGGGACACTTGCAGGACAAAATGTTTCAGTTTCACCTGTCGTGAGTACCGATTATACTGTTATTGCTACGGATGCATTGGGCTGTTCAAATACCGATATACTGAGGGTTAATGTCAACCCTATGCCTTCAGTTGATGCAGGAAATGATTCAGGAATTTGTAAGGGAGAGAGTTTAACTTTGAGTGCATCTGCCGGAGCAGGAAATTATTCATGGATGCCCGGAGGATTTGCAACATCTTCAATTACAGTCACACCTGCGGTAACAACAACATATACTGTCACTGTCAGTGATGGAATAGGATGTGCAGGTATCGACCAGGTTACTGTTGTCGTGAATCCTTTGCCGGTTGCTGCATTTAGCAATACGGCTCCGGTTTGTGTATCAAATGCAGTTTCATTCAACGATCTGTCAGCAATACCTTCAGGTAGTGTTAATGCCTGGTCATGGACATTTGGAAATGGTCAGACTTCAGTATTGCAAAATCCTGCTTCAGTTTACAATGCCGCAGGTCCTTTCAATGTTAAACTCAGAGTAACATCTGATGCCGGATGTGTTGACTCTACCGATAATATGATTACGATAAATCCTCTTCCTGTAATGAATGCAGGTAACGATGAAAGTATTTGTCCCGGCTTCAATACAAACCTCAGCGGAAGCGGTCCGGCAGGTTCTCAATATTTATGGAATCCGGGAGGCTATACAACTGCTACGATCAATGTAAGTCCGGCTTCAACAACCCTTTATACATTAGAAGTTACAGATGCAAACGGCTGTGTAAACTCTGATCAGGCGCAGGTTGTAGTAAGCCCTGTTCCGGTTGCAAATGCAGGTCCTGATCAAAACATCTGTTTTGGACAACCAACATCTCTATTTGCCTCCGGTGTTGGTGATTATACCTGGACACCGGGAAATATTAATACTGCGAATTATAATGTTAGCCCTAACGTTACAACAACTTATACAGTAAGGGTCGTAAACTCAGACGGCTGTGAAGACTCAGATCAAGTTACAGTGCAAGTCAATCCGATTCCTAACTCTAGTTTTGCCACATCCGGGCCGGTTTGTCAACATTCAACCGTTGATTTTACTGATATGTCAGGAGTAACTGCCGGTGCAATTAGCTCATGGGAATGGGATTTAGGCAATGGCACTTTGAGCACTTCTCAGAATCCGTCACTAGCTTTTCATAATGCAGGAACTTTTAACGTGAGCCTAATAGTTACGAGTGATAATGGTTGTAAAGATACCTCAACGAGTCTTCTTCGCATTTGGGCTGAGCCTGTTGCTTCTTTTGGAAATACAAATGTATGTGATGGAATTCCTATTCAGTTTTCAAATACATCTACTATCTCAGATGCCACACCATTGAATTATTCCTGGAATCTTGGTGATGGAACAGTGTCTTCCAGTGCATCTCCTTCACACATGTATGGAGCTTATGGTAGCTATCAGGCAACTTTAAGCGTTACTTCAGCCAATGGGTGTAGCAATAGTATTTCGAGAGCGGTAAACGTGTTTGCATTACCAACAGCTGATTTTGCCGTGGATGCAGCATGTGAAGACAGTCCGGCTCAGTTCAATGATCTGAGTACAATTCCTGACGGGAATGTAAGTTCCTGGTATTGGACATTCGGCGACGGAAATATTGGAACCCTTCCAAGTCCGTCACATACTTATGATGATCAAGGTTCATATCCTATAAAATTATTAATTGCAAGTGACCACGGATGTAAAGACAGTACTACCGGGATGATCCGGATTATTCCGAGACCTGTGGTTGACTTTTTAACGGAAAGCGCATGCCAGGGAACGGTAGTTCAACTGACAGATCAGTCATTTCCGATAACAGGCTCAATTGTCCAATACTCATGGAATTTTGGAGATGGAACCAATTCATCGGATCAAAGTCCTGTACATCTTTATCCTTCGTGGGGATGGTATCAGGTATCTCTGACAGTTACTACTGATAGTGGGTGTGCAACGACACTTACAAGGCCAAATGCATTGCAAATTTATAAAGCTCCTGATGCCTTATTTTCAAGTAGCGCAGAGCAAGCCAGCGATATCTATCCACTAGTCAATTTTGTTAATGAAACCAGAAGCCCAGGATTTTATTACTGGAATTTTGGAGACGGAACAGTTTCAGAAGATTTTTCTCCGACCCATATGTATCCGGATGTTGGAGTTTATGATGTCCAACTACTAACGATCGATCTGAACGGTTGTGTTGATTCAATAATGAGTAGAGTGGAAATCCGTCCAAGTTCAACCATTTATATACCAAACGCATTTACTCCAAATGGCGATACACGAAATGATATTTTCAAAATTTATACTTACAATGTAGTAAGACTTGAAGCTCAGGTGTTTGACCGTTGGGGATTGAAAGTATACGAATGGGATACATTAGATGGAGGATGGGATGGAGCAGTGAAAGGAAGTCCGGTACAGTCCGATGTTTATGTTTACAGAGTATCTACCATAGATGTAAATAACAAGAGAGAAACAAGGATCGGTCATGTGAGTTTGGTCAGGTAAATATTCCAGAAATTTGTAAAGCGGTTGTATTTAAGGTAATACAACCGCTTTTTTTTTGTGTTGAAAACAGTGCTGATAAGATTTTCAGAAAAAGGGATACTTAAAATTGCTCAGGCATAACTTTACACTTGGGTTATGCGTATATCTTCCCGTTAAATCAACATTCATTGTAGCCGCAGTGAATCAAAAAACCATTATGTCAGAATTGAAAAGCAAGCATGAAATGGTGATTGAGATTGTCAACCAGGTTGCCTCAATCGCCGCTAAACTCGGAATTGTACACAATAGTACCGATGATGTGTCATTAGACGGAAGGCACATTACTATACGGGGAAATAAATTGCTTTATTTTGGTTCATGTGGATATTTGGGTCTTGAACATGATGAGCGTTTAAAGCAAGGAGCAATTGAAGCCATACACAAGTATGGAACACAGTTTTCATCCTCACGTGCTTATGTTTCATCCGGTTACTATCAGGAATCAGAACAATTGTTGAGTGAAATATTTGGCAATAAACCGTTGCTGCTTTTGCAATCACTCACAGTCGGGCATATGTCTAATATTCCAATAATTGTAGGGAATGACGATGCGATCATACTTGATTCTCAGGTTCACGATAGCGTACAAACAGCTGTTCAACTGTTGAAATCCAGGGATGTGCATGTCGAGGTGATCAGGCATAATCGTATGGATATGCTTGAAAGTAGAATCAAGGCATTAAAAAATAATTACCAGAAAATCTGGTATATGGCAGATGGCGTTTATAGTATGCAGGGGGATTTTGCCCCTGTAAAGGATTTGTTCCGAATGGCTGATCAGCACGAACAGTTGCATTTATATATTGATGATATACATGGAATGAGCTGGACAGGGCCACATGGATCGGGGTATGTTTTGAGCCAGGGTGATTATCACCCGCGTTTGTATCTGAGTACCGGTCTTACGAAGGCATTTGGAACTGCAGGTGGCTTGTTGATCTATCCTGAAGAAGCAACTTTTAACCTAATTAAGAATACAAGTAAGGCCTTTATCTTTTCGATACAGATGCCTCCTATGGTCTTAGGTGCAACCATTGCTGCGGCGAAAATTCATTTATCTGATGAGATTTACTTGATGCAGGACGAGATGCGTACCAAAATGGAATTTTTCAACAATACTGCAAAAAGACTCGGCTTACCGCTTATAAATGAAACATTATCACCTATCGGATTCATTGGAGTAGGGAAACCGGATGTAGGTTATAATATGGTGCGCCGAATGATGAACCAAGGCTACTATTTTAATCTAAGTGTATTCCCAAGTGTTTCCTATAATAATACCGGACTTAGAATTCCTGTTAACCGTCTCCATACGTTTGAAGATATTGAGAATCTATTAACAGAGATCTCAATTCAGCTTCCACAAGCTTTGTCGGACTCTCAATCGAGTATGTCTGAGATCTTCAAACATTTCAAACTGGTTGCCTGATTCAATCCTGAATATAAGCCAATAAAAAAGCCGGGATATCCCGGCTTTTTTATTGGCTTATATCAAATTTTACGGCTGTTCACAAAGTTGCCAGAAGTTGTTCAGGATAGCAACTGCAGCTACAAAATTTTCAAAAGAAATTGGCTTGATAATGTATCCTGCAACGTTATAGTTGTAAGCTTCAAATCTGTCCTTATCATCATTTGAAGTTGTCATTACGAAGACGCTGATAGTGTGCAAATCCTTATCTGCCCGTAGCTCCTTTAAGAACTCAAGCCCGTTCATCTTTGGCATGTTTATATCCAAAAGAATAATGCGGGGCGTGGGGGTAATTTTGGCAACACCATTTTGACCTCTAAGCATGTCTAATGCTTCAACACCATTATGAGCGATAGTCAGAGGATTTGAAATATTGCTCTTTTTGAAAGCCCGTTGGACGTTCATACAATCCACTTCATCGTCATCAACAAGAAGAATATTCACTAGTTTTTCCATAATTGAAATAATTTTACGGCATTTTATCCGGCAAGTTACGGTTGTGGGCCAGTAAACTGAATCAAAAGTATGAATAATTATCTTTATAAGAATAATTAAAATTATCGTTTATTATCTAAGAATGAAAAAGTTATAATTTTAAGACTTTGAGCCGATAATTAATTAAAAGCTATCCGATTCTTACAGTTCGGAATCTAAAAATGTACATTAGCGTTACATAAAGTACATATACTATAATCATTGGTCATGAAAAACTTATTTCACTTCATTTTCCGGAAAAATTTCTACGAAAGAATTCCGTATGAAGACCTGATGTCTCGACAAAGGTTTACACTTTTCAGGATATATTCATATACTGCTTTCATAGCAAGTATTGCATCGGCTATACAAATTCAGGCACCTTTTGCAGAGGTTCAGGTTATATCTATAGTCTTGATCTCGCTGGCAACAGTTATTATGACAAATTTTTTTATGGTCAAGGATGTAGACAGATTGCCGGTTGCTTATATGATCAGTGTGTTCGTAGGATTTCTTGTCGTTCATTTGCAAGCATACAGCGCAGGTGGTTTGATGAATTCCGGGACAATCTATCTGACAGTTATTCTTATGACTGCTTTTATGTTGTTAGGAACGAAAGCCGGGAAGTGGTTTACAGTGCTTGCTATAGCGAGTGTCGGTATGCTGTTTTACGCAACAGAATTTACGATGTGGACTTCCTATGCCATGTTTCAGGATGATATCCACCTGATCAGACAAGATGCTTTAACAACATTTATTCTTGGTTTGATTCTCGTTGCAGCTCAAAGCAATTATATGCATAGTGGTAAAAATGTGATTATTGAAAGAATAACACTGCAAAAAGACCAGTTGGCTGAAAGTAATCGCAAGTTACAGCACTACACTGTTCACCTCGAAAGGACAAACCGTGAGTTGGATAAGTTTGCATCTATTGTTTCTCATGATCTCAAGGCTCCTTTAAGGGCAATTGGAAACCTGACAGGATGGATAGAAGAAGATGCAGGTGAGACCCTCGTGCCTGAAGCTCGAACTCATTTTAATATGATCAAGCAGAGGGTGAAAAGAATGGAGGATCTTATTAATGCAATTCTTGATTATTCCAGAGCAGATGAGAGAACCGGTGAAGATGTGAAGGTTGTTACAAAGAGCCTTATTGAAGAAACTCTTGAGTTTATAGGAAAACCTGACAACGTTACCCTGGAGATTGCAGAACCTATGCCTGAAATGATTAGTGATAAAACCCGATTACAACAGGTGTTCTCCAACCTTCTTGGGAATGCCATCAAGTATAATGATAAGGAGAATATACATATCAAAGTTTCAGTAGTAGAGAGTGATAAAGGATGGGAGTTTTCAGTGAAAGATAATGGTCCCGGTATCGAAGAGCAGTATCATGAAAAAGTATTCATCATATTCCAAACCTTGAACAGAAGAGATGATGTAGAGAGCACAGGTGTCGGGTTAGCGATAGTAAAGAAAATAATCGAAGATCAAGGTGGTAAGATTTGGGTTGAATCGGATGGAAAGAATGGCTCAGATTTTAGGTTTATCTGGCCAAAAGTTAAAAAAGAGAAAGATTCCGTTCTTATTGCGGCTGCTATTATAGTGTAAGAAGGGAATGTAAATGAAACAACTCTTGCCTGTAGATCAAGTTATATTGCATAGAAAAAGAACACTCCATGCAAAAAGGAAAAATCAACAACAAAGAGACACACGAGCCTATCCTGAAGGTTATAAATATCGAGCAGGATAGAAAGCAGATCGAAACAGAAATTGACAGGCATGTAAAAAGCATTCAGTCATTGATCCAAAGACTTGGACCGCCTGAACGACAAAAGTATTACAACGGACTCTTGTCACATTTACTTGCTGAAGAAGTTAGTTATCCGATGACTTATTCAAATCGTTCACAGAAAGTATCTCAGGAACGTGATTATAGCCGTCTTAGTGAAAATGAATTACAACTGATTCGAGAATTATCTCAACAGATAAACAGCCTTTATAATAATATAGGCGACACTATGAGCTAAGAATACGAAACTCTTCATATATAAAAAGGTGCTGCGAAATTTCACGGCACCTTTTTTATTTTTGAAATGCAATGGAATTATTTTAATGCATCAGATAGATACCCTATTCTGCATACCGGATATCGTTTGAATCCTTTTTCAAAATATTTTGAATTTTTATAAATGTAGTACAATTGAGAAAAAGAACTTTTTGCAAAAGCCTCATCTGTCTGCTTCATTTTTTCATAGCTGGCGCTCAATGTAGAATCTTCTGAAAGAATATTTTCGGCTATTTCTTCAAATGCGTAGGCAGAAAACCATTCTTTTTGTTGAAGTATTTGGTCGAAGAAGCCCCAATTAAAATAGCTGTCAACTGATTTTGGCTCCAGTGTTTCAATAACGTATCTTGATGCCTCCTGAAATACCGGTACCAAATAGTCACCTTTATTGACTTTAACTTCTTCTCTTTGTTTAGCAACCTCTGTATCGTAGTGTAGGTAATGGCCTTCATACGGTTGTGATACGGTAGCATAGTCTTTAATGTAGTAGACTTCGGCCGAAGTCGAACTATCCTGATCTACGCGGATCATCCGAATTCCATTTATATGCATAATCTGAATTGCTTTTTTCCAGGCCTGAGGAATAAGATAGTAAAGAGGACTGCTTATAGTGTCTTGTGGAATATAATTGTTATAGTAAACAATTTTCCGGCTAAATGGCTTTTCTCTGTCATAAAACAGACGTTCAAGACCGGTAACCTTGCTCGTCTTATATCCGTGTTCATAGCCTTTGAATATTATTTTTTCTGATTGAGTTGTATCTAGTTTCCAGTTGAATGTGAATTCTTTTCTAAATTCATTTTCTTTTCGGGCAATGCTTCTTATCTCAATTATCTCAGAAAAATTTTGATCACATATTTCAATCAGCGCATTCAAAAGTAATTCAGTCGCATACACTCGTTCAGCAAAAGGTTTGAGCATGTGTGATTCAGCAATGAATCCAAAAGTATTGAAGAGGGTAGTGTACCCTGTCGTATATCGTGGTGTTTCCAAAAATGCTATAATTCCACTATCAGGCGGAAGATCCCATTTAAATGTTTCTACGTATGGTCCCATCTCAGAATTTTGCTCTTTCATTTTCTTAAAGAGTTCAGGGCGGAGTGTTTTATCCATGTATTCGCCCTGTGTTGAATACAATTTATCATGCTGCGAGGCAATCAGAGTCATGGTATACTGATAATCGGCTCCGTCACTCACATGCGTGTCAATAAACACTTCAGGGTCCCATTGCCTGAAAATTTTTATAAATGAAATTGTGTTTTGGGAGTCTCCCTTGATAAAATCTCTATTCAAATCGAGGTATTGTGAGTTTCCGCGAAAACCATATTCTGCGGGACCGTTTTGATTGACCCTGCTGCAACAGCCTCTTTCCATTGCACCTTCGATGTTTAATACAGGGATAATGCATATTGCCACATGTTCCGGCAATGCCCTCCCATTATCCGCAAGCAAGTTTTCTGCGACTAGCAGACTCGCATTAATTCCGTCCGGTTCACCGGGATGAATACCATTGTTAATCAGTAAAACAAGCTTTCCAAGCTCATGCAGCCTGCCAGGGTTGAATACCCCTGTTTTCGTAATCACAAATAAGTGGATCGTTTGTCCTCCGTCTGTTTCTCCATAAGGAATCAATTTAGCGTAAGGGCTTCCGTTTGCCAAATCTCTATATCGTTTAATCACTTCGTCGTATGGCGGGTTGTGCTGATATAAATCTGAGTCAGATCCGGTTCCTTGTGAAGAATATGGATAAAGGACCAGGTAGAGTAAAAGTGTTAACAAAGAACACTTCAATTTAGAAGAAAATCGACTCATAGGAATAGAATTAAATTTGAATACCACTACAAATATATCTTAATTTTGAGCCCAATGAGATTTGTTAATTATAAGCTTGTTACTTTTTTATATCTTTCGGCTTCCAAAGATTTACAGATTTAAATTAGACATGATGAAAAATATTCTTGTTGCACTATTGTTTTATTTTCTGGTTATCCCGACGAATGCACAAGCGGACCTCTCTGATCCTTTGCCGATTGATACTTCAATCCGAACAGGTTTTTTGCCAAATGGAATGAAGTATTATATTAAGCAGAATTCAAAACCTGAGCAGCGTGCGGAATTTCGTATTGCGGTGAATGCCGGATCAACCTCCGAGAATGATAACCAGCAAGGTCTGGCGCACTTTGTTGAGCATATGGCCTTCAATGGTACCAAGAATTTCAAGAAGAATGAGATAGTTGATTATCTGGAATCTGTGGGGACAAAGTTTGGGGCTCACCTCAATGCATATACAAGTTTTGATGAAACTGTTTACATGATTCAGCTCCCGACAGACAAGCCAGAGATCGTAGATAAAGGTTTACAGATCCTTGAAGAATGGGCGCATAATTTGCTTTTTGATTCATTGGAGGTAGAAAAGGAGCGAGGTGTGGTAGTTGAAGAGTGGCGACTTGGACAAGGTGCTGATGAAAGGATGAGAAGAAAATATTGGCCTGTTATTTTTCAGGATTCAAGATATGCAGAGAGGCTACCGATAGGAAAGAAGGATATTATTGAAAATAGCAAGCGTGAAACGCTTGAAGCATTTTATAAAGATTGGTACAGACCTGACCTGATGGCTGTCATTGCTATAGGTGATTTTGATCCAGCTGTCATGGAGAAAATGATCCGTAAACAATTTTCAAATGTGAAGGCAGTATCTAATCCTCGTCCTGTTGTCAGCTACCCTGTTGGTGACAACAAGGAAGTGCTGGTTGCAACTGCTGTTGATAAAGAAGCTACTTACGGAATGGTACAAATGTTTTACAAGCAACCAAGAGAAATTCAAAAGACTGTTGGAGACTACAGACGAGGTATGTCATATAGTTTGTTTTCCGGTATGTTAAATGCACGCACGGAAGAGTTACAGCGACAGGCTGTTCCGCCGTTTATGTATGCAGCCAGTGGTTATGGTGATTTGGTTCGAACTAAATATGCTTACTATTCGGTTGCAGCTTGTAAAGAAGATGGAATAGAAAAAGCACTGGAGACCTTGGTTATGGAGAATGAAAGAGTTCGTAGATTTGGTTTCACAGAGTCAGAATTAAAGCGACAAAAAGCTGAAGTGATGAGTAGAATGGAGAAAGCTTACAATGAACGAAACAAGACTGAGTCCAGAAATTTTGCCCGTGAGTATGTGAGTAATTTTCTTTCTGAGGAACCTATTCCGGGTATTGAATTCGAAATGAGTTTATATAGGAAGTATTTAGACGGAATTACTTTGGAAGAAGTTAATTCTTTGGCAAAAAAATGGATTACATCAGGAGAGAACTGTGTTGCTATCATCACAGCTCCTGACAAGGAGACAACAAGAATGCCATCTGATGCTAGAATTAAGGAAATAATTTCGACGAGTGACAAGTTAGTCCTTGAAGCCTATAAAGATGAGGTGTCTGATGAGCCTCTCGTGGAAAAGCCGTTAGTTGGAGCTAAGGTTAAAAACGAAAAATTAACCGCAGAGTATGGTATAACCGAATGGGAACTTGAAAACGGTGTAAGAGTTCTAATGAAACCAACGGATTTTAAGAATGATGAAGTTCTATTCACAGGTTATTCTTGGGGTGGTTGGTCGTCTTATCCTGAGTCAGATTATTGGTCTGCATCATCTGCTGATAATATAATTGATCAAAGCGGAGTGGGGTCATTTAATGCTACAGCATTAGAAAAGAAGTTGACCGGAAAACTTGTCAGTTTAACTCCCTATATAAGTGAGTTGCAACAAGGCTTTAACGGTAGTTGTGCTCCAAAAGATATAGAGACAATGTTTCAATTGACCTACAAGTATTTTACTGAGCCACGGAAAGATGAAGAAGCTTTTCAATCTTACATTGAAAAACAAAAGGGAGCCTTACAGAATAGAAGCTCAGATCCTCAGTCTGTTTTTTTTGATTCCATAAGTTATGTTATGGCAAATTATAATCCGAGATATCAGCCAAGAACCTTAACTACTTTGAGCAAGATAGAGCTTGACATGGTTTATAAAATATATCAGGAGAGATTTTCAGATGCATCCGGTTTTACATTCGTCTTGGTTGGAAGTATGAATCCTCAAGAGATTAAGCCTTTAGTAGAGAAGTATCTTGGTAGTTTACCTTCGCTAAACAAGAATGAGAAATGGGTTAATACAGGCGTGACTTATCCTAAGGGAAAGGTAGAAAAAACTGTTAGAAAAGGAATGGAGCCCAAAGCTGCTGTACTGCTTAGATTTAATACGTCTTTTGAGTATAATCGAAACAATCGAAATGAAGTTTCTGCGCTATCTAAATTGTTTAATATAAGATTGCGTGAAGTCTTAAGAGAAGATAAGAGTGGGGTGTACGGTGTGAGTTGTTGGTCAAGTCCAAAGCATTACCCTGTTGGGAATTTAGAGACTTCCATTTATTTTGGTTGTTCTCCGGAGAATGTTGATATGTTGATTGATGCTGCATGGGGAGTTTTGAATGAAATAAAAACAACCCTTTGCGATGAGAAAAATTTGATCAAAGTTAAAGAGACAGCTTTGAGAGAAAGAGAAACAGGGGTGAAGGAGAATCAATTTTGGTTAAGGACCATTTCTTCCTCTCACGAAAATGGAGAAGATATACTTGAATTAAAGGCTTATAATAGTTGGGTCAGTGCATTGACGGTAGCAGATTTGAAGAACTTTGCTAATAAGTATTTAGTAACTGAGAACTATGCTAAATTCGTGCTGTTGCCTGAAAAATGATTGATCTGTGAACTGATGATTCTTCGCCTGTGTCAATTTCGTCATGCAAAGGAAGGCTAGGCGGATAATTTTGATTCGATATAATTCAATATCCCTGAATAATCCTCAGGATCGAACCATTTTATGCCTTGTTCTTTTCGAAACCAGGTCATTTGTCTCTTTGCGTAATTTCGTGTGTTCTGCTTGATCAGATCAATGGCCTCTTCGAGAGTAGTTTTGCCGTCAATGAAGTTAAATAACTCTTTATACCCAACTGTATTTAAAGCGTTCACGTGTCTATACGGAAACAAGCGTTGAGCTTCTTGCACTAATCCCTGAGTTATCATTTGATCTACCCTTTTGTCTATTCTTTCATAGAGAACTTCTCTGCTGAGTAGAAGTCCGATTTTTAGAATATTGAATGGGCGAGGAACAGGGACATTTTTTCTGAAGTCAGAAAATTTTTTACCGGTTGTCAGGCAAACTTCAAGAGCGCGTATGAGTCTGTGTGGATTGGCGAGATCGACACTATTATAATATACAGGGTCGAGAGATTTTAATTTTATTCTTAATTCTTCGAGGCCTTTGCTTTCGTAAATATTAATTAGATCCTTACGTATGGAATCGTTTCTTCCCGGTTGTTCATCAATTCCTGAGCAAACAGCTCTAATATAGAGTCCGCTTCCTCCGGTTAGAATGGCTACATTGACTTTGGTAAAAATACTTTCAAGTATTTTAAGTGCGTCCTGTTCGTAGTCACTAATATTATAGTCATCTGTGATATTATGTGAATCTATGAAATGATGATCAATTAAAGCTAGTTCAGATGAACTTGGTTTTGCTGTTCCAATATCGAGGCCTTTATAAAATTGTCTGGAGTCGGCACTTAATATTTGAGTTGAAAAATGCTGTGCTAATTTGATTGCCAATGAAGTTTTACCACTGGCAGTAGGGCCGGCGATTACAATAAGAGTTGGCATGAAAAGTTGTTTAGTACCAACCATTGTCGTGGTTAGTATTCTTCCCGATCTGTTCCGTTATCATCATCCATCATATCCTCGTCAGCCGTCTCCATGCCGGATTCGATATCATCGCTATCATCGCTATCTGTAAACTCAGGAACCTTTTCTTCACCTTCCGGTATATCTTCATCATCGGTACCCATTACTTCAGCTTCCATTTCAGGCTCATCATCTTCAAGCAATTCATCGTCAAATTCGTCAGGAACAGGTATGGCAATTGTGCTATTGCCATATTGCTTCGGAGCTTCGTTAACTTCTTTCACACAGCGTGGGTAAACGGCCACCAGTTCTTCTTTTGGAATAATCTTTACGAGCTCAACGTAAAAGGACCAAACATTTTCCGGGTCGAATTGGTATAGTAACTTTTGGTGAGGATCAATGATGACGTCACAAAGTCGGGATGCAGATGAAATGGTGTTTCTGGACGGATCGTAGTTCGGATCAGTATGTGAGCTAATCTCTTTACCTTTTTTCCAATATGCATCACTCATAAAAAATGAAGCAGCCTTTGATGCATCAAATCCAATGGCTTCCTGAATTGCAATATGCAAATCATCGAAAGTTTGAGTTGGACGAATTTCTATATCGCGAGAAACATCGTCATAGTCTTCAAAAGTTACCCGAAATCGGTATATAGCCATATTTTTAGTTTATCCTTTCTCAAAAGTAAAAAGAATATTTATTTCCTGAGCCTCATAAAAAAAATATTTTATTTCGTATGCTTAGTAGTATTAACTTCTTTAAGACCCATCTCGCCTGCAATTTTAACCATTAGCTTGTGAGCCTCTTCATAATCATTCTTAATATCACCATCCAGAATTGCTTCTCTGATAGCATTTTTTATTTGTCCAACTTCTTTCCCCGGTTTTAAGCCAAAACATTGCATGATCTGTTCGCCACTGATAGGCGGTTGCCAGTTACGAATTTTATCTTTTGCTTCAACTTCGACGAGTTTCTCCTGTACAATTCTAAAATTGTCCTGGTATTTTCTAAGCTTATACTCGTTTTTGGTTGTCACATCTGCTTTGCATAATTTCATCAGGCTATCAATATCATCACCTGCATCGAATAATAACCGACGAATTGCAGAATCTGTGATGTGATCTTGTGCAAGAACGATAGGGCGTAAATGAAGCTGAACAAGTTTTTCAACTTGCTTCATCTTTTCGTTCATTGGAAGTTTTAATTGGCGAAAGATTTGCTTTACCATTCTTGCGCCTTTATCTTCATGACCATGAAAGGTCCAGCCATGATTTGGTTCAAATCGTTTAGTTGCTGGTTTTGCAATATCATGCAAAATAGCGGCCCACCTTAACCACAGATCATCAGTTTCCTCTGACAAGTTATCCAGGACCTGAAGAGTGTGATAAAAGTTGTCCTTATGTCCTTGTCCGTTAATGTATTCTACTCCATGCAGTAAACACATTTGTGGGAAGAATATTTTCAGTAGTCCGGTCCGAAACAACAGATCGAATCCGATTGATGGTTTGTCGCACAAAATTATTTTGTTCAATTCATCCGTGATCCTCTCCATGGAGACGATGCTCAATCTGTTTTTATTTTTTTCGATAGATAATAATTCCTTCTCCCCAATAGTGAATTTTAACTGATTGGCAAATCTGATCGCGCGCATCATTCTAAGCGGGTCATCTGAAAAAGTAATGTCCGAGTCAAGGGGGGTGCGTATTATTTTATTTTTTAAATCTTGTAATCCATTGAATGGGTCAATGAGTTCACCGAAGTTTTTTTCGTTTAAATGAATTGCCATCGCATTAATCGTGAAATCACGCCGCTTTTGATCATCTTCCAGGGATCCTGTTTCTACGATTGGCTTTCTTGATTCAGCACGATATGACTCTTTTCGAGCGCCTACGAATTCAATTTCCAGTCCTTCGAACTTAATCATTGCCGTACCGAAGTTTTTGAAATAGCTGACATGTACTTTGTCGCCCAATCGCCCGGCGACTCGTTTGGCAAGATCAATGCCGCTTCCTAATATTACTATGTCAATATCTTTTGATTCCCGATGAAGCAATATATCTCTGACATATCCACCTACAACATATGCATTAGTACCCATAGCTGCTGCTTCTTCAGCGATGAGTGAAAATACAGGATGTGTTAAATGTTTTTTCATAATTCAAAAAAGTGGAGTAGGTGACATGTTGGTTGATTTTAGAGTATCGTAGCAGTTATTTACGAAGGAATTCAATTTGCCCGTTTTCTCTAAGCCTGATAATTGTTGAAGGTTTAGGGTTTGATTTTTCTTCTCTGCGCAAATTTACTACATAATCAGCGCCTTTTAATATTGATTCCGGGATTTCATAATAATTTGCCGGCGCTTTCTCTCTACTTAGATTTGCAGAAGTAGATACTATTGGTTTACGTAGTTTTCCTATGAGCTTTTTACAAAACTCATCTTTAGTGATGCGAATACAAATACTTCCATCTTCGGCAATCACCGAGTTTGCAAGGTTTCGGGCGTTGTCATATACTATACTCAATGGTTTTTCAGAATATTCAATTAATTGCCATGCTTGTTCAGGAACACGCTGAACATATGATTCGAGCCTGTTTGAACTTTCGAGTAGGATGATCATGCTTTTGGAGTCTACTCTTTTCTTTAAAGAAAAGATTTTTTTAACTGCATCATCATTCGTAGCATCGCAGCCAATTCCCCATATAGTGTCTGTTGGATAGATGATTATACCTCCTGCACGTAACACTTCCGCAGCTTTGTTAATTTCAGGGAGTAGATTATCCATTTTCTGAAATTAGTTGTTTAACGTCGATTGTCTCTGCACAATTAAAATGTCCAAGCGGACAATAATTATACCCATGGATACCGCATGGTCTGCAGGCGAGATCTTCGGTTGTTTCTACAATTTTCGCTATTTCACTCAGCGGACCAAATCCGAATGTAGGGACAGTCGAGCAAAATACAGCTGTGGTTTTTCCATTCATGGCAGATGCAAGATGCATAGGGGCAGAATCATTAACATAATTCATTTTCGCATCTTTTATCAATGCAGCAGACTGAAGCAAGCTGAGTTTTCCTGCAAGATTATCGATCATCGGTGAAGCGCATCCCGCTTTGATCCTCTCGCACAGATCATGTTCTGTGGCTGAGCCAATCAAATATACTTTGTCAAGATTATTTTTAAGACTGTAAGTCTTTATAAATTCAATCCATTTTTTCTCCGGAAATTTTTTTGTGAACCAAACCGATCCGGGAGCGATACAGATGTATGGTCCTTTTTTTAATTCTTGAACTTTTTCAAAGTCCTTGATTTGGGGATATAACTTTGGTTTATGTACTTGTTCTCCGCAAAGATCCCTGATAAGATCATGGTTGCGTTCTGTTTCATGCCTTCCATCGCCAATTGTATGTTTGTATTTTTTCGAGAAAAACCCCGAGAACGGGTTTTTGTCGAAGCCTCTGCTTTCCTTAGCTCCAGAAAAAGTGGTCAACAGACCTGAGCTGGCAAATCTTTGAAGGTTGATCACGAGATCATATTTTCGATCCCTTACTTTAAAAATAAGCTTGAATAAATTTGGTAATTTGTTTTTTGATTTATCCCAAACAATAATTGAATTTATAAATGGATGTTGATTGAATAGTGTTTCGTTTCCGTTTCGTATGATTACATCGATCTTGCATTCAGGATGCGAATGATGCAAAGATTCTAATAATGCCGTCGCCAGGATCACATCACCGGGAAAAGCAGTTTGAATTACGAGAAGTTTATTAAGCATGAATCAGACGGCAACACTATGATCTCGAAGTGCATCATTGAGCGTGGTTTTTTTATCAGTACTTTCTTTTCTTTTTCCTATAATGAGTGCACAAGGTACCTGAAATTCGCCGGCAGGAAATTTTTTGGTGTATGAACCCGGAATTACAACTGATCGGGCAGGAATTCTTCCCTTTGTCTCAATAGGTTCAGCTCCTGTAACATCTATTATTCGTGTAGACATGGTTAGTACGACATTTGCGCCTAACACAGCTTCTTTTTCAACATGTACTCCTTCAACAACGATGCTTCTGGAGCCGATAAAGCAATCGTTTTCTATAATTACCGGCGCTGCCTGAACGGGTTCTAGCACGCCGCCAATTCCTACACCTCCGGACAGGTGAACATTCTTCCCGATTTGTGCACATGAGCCTACAGTTGCCCATGTGTCAACCATTGTGTCGGAATCAACATAGGCGCCTATATTGACATAAGATGGCATTAGGATGACTCCTTTTGCCAAATAAGAGCCATATCGGGCTATCCCATGTGGAACTACCCGGACTCCGAGTTTTTCATAATCTGACTTTAGAAGCATCTTGTCGTGGAACTCCATGGGTCCGGCATGACTTGTTTTCATGGACTGGATCGGAAAATACAGAATGACTGCTTTTTTGATCCAGTCGTTTACTTTCCAACCTGATTCAGTTGGTTCGGCCACTCTGAGGGCTCCTTTATCGAGCTTTTCGATGACATCTTTTATAGCATCCTGTATCTCAGCGTTTTTAAGAAGACTTCTATCTTCCCAGGCTTTTTGGATTATATCTTTCATTTTTTTTAATTGTCCACAAAGAAAAACTTCCCGCAACTAAAAACCAACCTTAAACTTCAATTATCTTTGCGACATGGATAGGATAATGGCCATCGATTATGGCACAAAGCGAGTCGGATTAGCGGTTACTGATCCAAATCAGATCATTGCCACAGCTCTGGATACGATCCATCCTGATAAAACCATCGATTTTATCAAAAAGTATCTTATAAATGAATCAATTTCTTGTTTTGTAGTCGGTGAACCAAAGCAAATGAACTACACTCCTTCTGAGATCTCCGGTCAGATCGAACAATTTATTTTAAAACTAAAGATCGCCTTCCCGATGATCCCGGTTGAGAGAATTGATGAGCGATTTACGTCCAAGATAGCAATTGCCAGTTTGAGAGAGAGTGGGCTTAATAAAAAAGACCGCCAAAGAAAGGAGTTGGTTGATCAGACCAGTGCTGTAATCTTACTTCAATCCTGGATGGAAAATAATAAACGTTGATTATATAAACTATGATATTTCCGATCATCGCTTATGGCGATCCAGTTTTAAAAAAGAAAGCGACAGAAATAAGCAAAGATTATCCCGGCTTAGAAAAATTGATCGCAGACATGTTTGAAACAATGTACCACAGCAGAGGTGTTGGTTTGGCAGCACCTCAGATAGGTCTGTCTATCCGCTTATTTGTGGCTGATGGTGCGCCTTTTGAAGAGGAGGAAGTAATTGATTTTAAGGAAGTGTTTATTAATCCTGTCATACACTCTGAAGATGGTTCTTTATGGAAATTTAATGAAGGTTGTCTTAGCATTCCTAACATAAGGGAAGATGTACAGAGAAAAGATACACTCAGTATTTCATATTATGATGCAAAGTGGGACAAACAGGAAAAAACTTTTTCAGGACTGGCAGCCAGGATTATTCAGCATGAATATGATCACCTTGAAGGTGTTTTATTTACAGATAGAATATCACCTTTGCGTAAAAGACTTTTGAAGAATAAATTATCAGAAATCTCTAAAGGAAACGTTGACGTAGATTATAAAATGAAATTTCCTGTTCATAAGAGATAAGTTTTATATTGAACATTCTAATTATGTAAAATCACTTGTAAATTTATCAACAATTAGTTCCTTGCAACATGAAAAAACAATATTCCCAATTAGTAGTTCTAATAATTTTCATATTGAGTATTGCTGCCTGTCAGTCTCCTCAGGAGAAACTGGCAGCAAAAATAAAATCCAACGAAAGCATTTTGTTTGGTGATACACTTAGAACATTGAATGATTCATTAGCATTGAATACTCTGAATTTATATCAGTCTTATGTAAGTAAATTTCCTGAGGATAGTGCATCACCTGAATATCTTTTCAAGGCAGCGGATCTGGCACTGGGAGTTAAGAAAGCTTCTGAAGCTATGAAGTCACTGAGCCAACTTATTGAGAAATACCCCAATAACAATAAGGCTTCTTCCGCATTATTTATGCAGGCATTTATCAATGAAACGGTTTTAGATAACAAAGAAAAGGCGAAAGAGATCTATTCGAAGTTTATGAACCAATATCCTGATCATCCTCTTTATACATCAGCTGTAGCTTCTTATGAGCAATTGGTGTCCGGTCTGAGTGATGAAGAATTAATCAGGATGTTTGAAAGCAAGCAAGACAGCCTCATGTTGTCCACAAGCAAGCAGTAAAGAATTTTATTGATCGTAGTCTCGATTGGGAGTTTATCATTGCAGAAAGAACTGTATTAATTTTTAAATTCCTCCATCAATGTTCGTTCAAGCTCTTCCAGTGAAACATGAACTTTGATGTGCCCTTCCTGTGCAATTGATATTTCACCTGTTTCTTCTGAAACAACAATAGCTAAAGCATCACTTTGTTCGGTGATACCTATGGCTGCTCTATGTCTCATTCCCAGGTGCCCCGGAAGATCAACATTTTCAGTAACAGGTAAAACACATCTTGCTGCCTTAATTCTGTTGTTTACAATGATGATAGAGCCGTCATGAAGAGGGGAATTTTTAAAAAAGATGCTTTCAATAAGTGAGTGGGAAATTTCTGCATTCATTAAATCTCCGGTATTTGCATAATACTTAAGCTCTGACGATTTAGCTAAAACTATTATCGCACCTGTCTTTGTTTTGGACATTTGTCTGCAGGCTTTTGTTATAGCTCCTATGTTGAGGGGCGTATTATTTGAAGCCTGCCAATTCCAGGGGAGAATCTGTCGGGTAAATGTATTTCGTGATAAAATATTATTAGTTCCAAGAACGATAAGAAATCTTCTGACTTCTTGCTGGAAAACTATTATTAGTGCAATGAAACCGAGGCTGATAAATTGGCCCAGAATTGTCCCTAAAAGTCCCATGCTTAAAACTTTTACACAAATCCAGTACAAGGCATATACGGTGAGAAGTCCGATAAATATATTGATAGCTACTCCACCCCTCAACAAATTATAAAGTTTGTACAAGAGAATGGTCACTATCGCTATATCGATAAGGTCGACTAGCCTGACAGTCAAGAAACCAATGTCAAATAAATCCATGAATTCAGTTGTACTTTTATCTTATCGAAGGTCTCATTTTTAATAAATTCGGATGAGTGCTTTTCAGGAAGTTTTAAACAGTTTGCATTTTAGCAATCAGGTTAACAGCTTCTACTGCTTCCTTCACATCATGCACTCTTAGAATGTCGGCACCCTTCATGAGTGCAATCGTATTTAATACTGTTGTTCCATTCAAGCTATTTGATTTTGTTTCACTGATCACATTTGAGATCATCGATTTTCTTGATAAGCCAACAATTATAGGAACCTTACAGAACTTAAAAATACTAAGATGTTTTAACAGAAGGTAGTTTTGGTCCAGAGTTTTTCCGAAACCAAAGCCCGGATCTATAATAATGTCGGGAAGTCCCAGATCTTTTAGCTCATCAATTTTCAGGTTGAAGAAATTAAGAACATCCATAACAACATCATCATACACAGGGTTAATTTGCATTGTCTGAGGAGTTCCTTGCATGTGCATTACAATATAGGGAACCTTCAGTTCAGCAACAGTAGAAAACATTTCTTTGTCCATGTTGCCGCCTGATATATCATTTATTATTGAAACACCCGCCTTGACAGCTCTTGCAGCTACAGAGGAATGAAAGGTGTCTATTGAAAATATAGTCTGCGGAAACTCCTTTTTAAGTTCGGACAGTGGTTTTTGAACGCGGGACCATTCTTCTTCGTCACTCAATAACTCTGCACCCGGTCGGGTAGATTGTCCTCCAATATCTATTATCGCAGCTCCTTCAGCTATCATCTTTCCGGCGTGTTCAATGTACTGCTTGCCCGATATATGCTTACCACCATCATAAAATGAATCAGGGCTGAGATTCAAGATGCCCATCACGGTTTTTGTTGATAAATCCAGAATTCTTCCGGAGCAGTTTAAGCTTTTCTTCATGTTATAATCTGTATCTTCGCAAGGCTTGTTTATTTTCGATTCGTTTCAATTACGTATTGATTTACAATGGAATAGGTAGTGATAAATTATGAACGTATTTACTGGAATTTCAACCGAACCTAAGTATAAAGACTCTGATCAAGAATCTATGGCGACTTCTTTAACTTCTGCACAATATGATCAGGCGATGTCTTTGTGCAAAGATATCTTTCTTAAGAAAATGAAAGACTATGGTACAGCCTGGCGGATATTAAGGCTTAGTTCTATAACAGATCAGATCTTTATTAAGGCACAGAGAATTCGCAGCATCGAAGAAAAGGGCAGCCAGAGGGTAGAGGATGGTATCGATTCTGAGTTCATAGGAATTATAAATTACTGCGTTATCGCCCTTATTCAACTTGAGAAAGGTGATTCCGACAAGCTTGAAATGGCAGTTGATGAAGTTGAATCGCTTTTCGATAGACAAATAAATGTGGCAAAGCGATTGATGGAAGATAAGAATCACGATTATGGTGAAGCCTGGCGTGGGATGCGAACAAGTTCAATGACAGACTTGATCTTAATGAAGCTGATGAGAATTAAACAAATTGAAGACAATAAAGGCGCAACTCTTATCAGTGAAGGTATAGCAGCAAATTATTTTGACATGATTAACTATGCTGTATTTGCATTGATAAAAATTAGAGAAGAGAAGAATTAGTTTATTTGGGAACCTTTTGAAAGGAATTGTCTACAGTTATTTCTAAACAAAAGATAAATTATTTAGACACATGAAATTAATTGCAAATATTTCCAGGCTACTGGTTGGAGTGCTGTTTATCATATCCGGTTTTATCAAAGCGAATGATCCTCTTGGATTTTCTTATAAACTTGATGAGTATTTCCAGGTTTTTAGCATGCCCTGGTTAAGTTTCGCATCCCTGTTTTTAGCCATTGTTATCTGTGCTTTTGAAATTGGCTTAGGTGTAGCCATGTTGGTAGGTGCCAGAATGGTACACACTGCCTGGTCATCATTGATAATGATCGTGTTTTTTACTTTCCTCACTTTTTACTCCTGGCATTTTGATGTTGTTAAAGATTGCGGATGCTTTGGGGATGCATTGCATCTTACACCTTATCAGTCCTTCATGAAAGATGTTGTATTGTTGGTGCTGATATTCTTTATTTTTATCAGGCGGAATAATATAACACCATTATTTGGGAATAAACTTTCAAACTACCTGGCGTATGGAGGTTTTGCCGCTTCTGTAATCTTTTCAATTTATTGTGTAAGGCATCTTCCTGTGATCGATTTCAGACCTTATGCTATCGGGAAAAATATTCCGGAGGGTATGAAGTTACAAGAAGGAGCTGTAACTGATAGTGTAGTCATGATGTTTATCTATGAAAAGGATGGAAAACAACTTGAACTTGACATGGATGGTATTAAGGGAATAGACGAAACCTATAAGTTCATTGACAGGAAAGACAAAGTCATTCGTGAAGGTGATAAGCCACCGATTCATGATTTTTCATTGACTTCAGTGGATGGCACAGACGTAACCGATGATGTACTTTCTATGGATGCGGTATTTCTACTAATAGCATATGACATTAATGCATCCAATGAGAAAATCCAGACAAAAGTTAATGACTTTGTCGCTTTGTCGCAGAAAAACGGTGTTGAATTTATCGGTGTTACATCAAGTGGGGCAACTGATGTTGAGAAATTTCGCCATGAACATAATTCGATGTTCAGCTATTATTTTTGTGACGGCACTACATTGAAAACTATGATACGATCAAATCCGGGCTTGATGTTGCTTAAAAAAGGAACCGTCGCTGCTATGTGGCATCATAATGATTGGCCGGCCTTTGATGAGGTTAATTCGAAGTATCTGAAGGGGAATTGAAATAGAATTTCTTAGACAGACATGGTACTTTCAAAGAAGTTCCATATAGGATCTGAAGGTGCTTTTGCTGTTAATTTTATGGTCTCTTTTTTTATCGGATGAAAAAACTCTGTTGTTTTGCTGTGGAGGTGGATTGATGCATCTTCATTTGATCTGTCAAATCCATATTTTAAATCTCCTTTTATAGGGCAACCCATGCTGGCCAGCTGCACTCTGATTTGATGGTGACGTCCTGTGAGCGGATGTACCTCCAGCAGGTAATAGTTGTCTGATTTAGCGATTACTTTATAATCGAGCCAGCATCTTTGAGAACCTTTAACTTCTGTCTCATATGCTTTGCTTTTATTTCTGACCTGATCTTTCTTCAGGTAATGAATCAAGGATCCGGAATCAGCAGGAGGCTTGTTTTTGACGACTGCCCAATAAGTTTTTTGAACTTTCTTTTCTCTGAACAATTCATTTAATCGGGTCAGAGCCTTGCTTGTTCTTGCGAACAATACAACACCACTTACCGGTCGGTCGATCCTATGTACTACGCCAAGAAAAACTTCTCCCGGTTTTTGGTATTTATCTTTAATATATTCTTTAACAATTTCGGCCAGTGTTTGGTCGCCCGTTTTATCTCCCTGCACAATATCACCCGGGCGTTTGTTCACAGCTATGATGTGATTATCTTCAAAAAGAATTTCTAATGCACTCATTTATTTTGTTCTGATATTAATAACCTTGTGAACTGTACCGGGAGATCAGTACTGCTCTTTTTCATTGGGAAAACTCTTGCTCTTAACATCATTAATGTACTTTTCTGTTGCCAGTTTTATTTCATCATACAAATTTAGGTATCGACGAAGAAAGCGTGGGTGAAACTCATGTGTAATTCCAACCATATCGTGGAAGACCAATACCTGTCCATCAACTCCGTTGCCGGCTCCTATACCTATCACAGGAATTTTAATCTCATTAGCTACCTGTTCTGCAAGTTGTGCCGGAATTTTTTCGAGTACAAGAGCGAAACAACCTATCTCCGCTAAGAGGTGTGCATCTTCAATCAATCTTTGCGCTTCCGATTTTTCTTTTGCCCGAACGACATAAGTGCCGAATTTGTATATAGATTGCGGGGTGAGTCCTAGGTGTCCCATGACCGGAATGCCTGCAGAAAGTATTCGTTCTATTGAATCCTTTATCTCAACACCGCCTTCCATTTTAACAGCATGTGCCCCGGATTCTTTCATTATTCTAATGGATGAATTTAAGGCCTCCTTTGAATTGCCCTGATAGCTGCCAAATGGCAGATCTACTACCACAAGCGCTCTTTTGATCGCTCTTATCACTGAGGAAGCATGATAAATCATTTGATCAAGAGTGATGGGCAAGGTAGTTTCGTGGCCTGCCATCACGTTTGATGCTGAGTCACCAACCAGCAATACATCTATACCTGCATCATCAAGAATTCTTGCCATAGAATAATCGTATGCCGTCAGCATGCTTATTTTTTCTCCACGTTTCTTCATTTCCAGAAGTGTGTGAGTAGTTATCTTTTTGTCTTCGTGTTTTGCTATAGACATAGGAGTGTTGAATTTACCTATTTGTAATTTTCTTTCCGGCGATCATTCCGGATGTTTTTGAGGTTCTTGAATATTTTTTTCCGGATCATCAGCCTGCGGGATCGATTTTTTGAATGGAGGGAGTAATAGCTTGATGGAATCCCGCAGCATTTTATTCTCCGCTTTTAATGCATTGATTTCTTCTTGTAATGTGTAGACAGAATCGGTACGAGGTTTGTGATTTATTGCAATAGAGTCTGAGACACTTTGACCGCTTTCAGAACTTGTATATACGGCAAATTCTTCTATTTTAAATTTACTTAAAGGTCCAACGCTAATACCGATGTTGCCGGTTTTGTATGCAATTTCAGTAAAAGAAAAAATATAGTTCTGGTTAAAGTGTATATCATAGTTTCGATTAGAACTTTTGACCTGGATTAAATTAACTTCATCTTTCCCATTGAGAAAAGGTGAATCAAGCCATCCATTCGTTTTGGCCGAACCTGTCAGCAATCTGAAATTAACTCCTACCAGTTGCTTCAGACGATACTGTTTATTATCATTTATTTCAAGGACAAAGGCTCCGCTGCCATCAGCCTGAGCCATAAAAATTATTCCTGCACCCGATTCAATATTTTCTGTCTGGCCAACGATCAGCTTGACCATGATTTCGAAAGTAGTAGCGGTATTTGTCCACTTTGGAAAAATGGAATAGACAGATTTTGGATTTTTTCTTTGTAATAGATACGTTCCATCTTGAATTAAAAAAAGGTTGTCCGCATTGGACATTATCTTCCAGTTGCCATTGTCTGTCTCGAATTTATCAGAGAATATGCTTTCGGTGAACTTCGCATCAACCAGTTGTGCACTTGCAGGTAGAGTTGTTAAAATAATTAACAAATGGAGCAGAAGTGAAGTTCGAGTCATATTTTAGTCATTTCGAAATTTCATAATAGATCAAATCTACAAATTCCTGTAATTTGCATAAAAAAAATATAGATTTGTGCGATGAAAAAATATATTCTACCTATTGCTTTGGTTTTTACGATTTTTACTTCTTGTAAAACTGACTTTGACTTGAATGCCCCTTATAAGGAAACTGTGGTCATTTACGGGCTTTTAAATAGTGCAGATGATAGTGCCCAGTACATTAGGATAAGTAAAGCATTTTTGGGTGAAGGAAATGCTCTGGTCATGGCTCAGCAACCGGATTCAATAAACTATGCGGATATTCTTGATGTGCAATTGGCAGAAGAACTCAATGGCATAGTCCAGAATACATTTCAGCTTGAACGAATTGATACCATCCCGAAGGATGCAGGTTTATTTGCATACCCTTATCAGGTTTATTATCGCCTCAACAATCATAAATTAAATCCTGCCAGTTTGTACAGGCTCACTGTCCGTAACAAACAATCAGGTTATGTTGCCAGCTCGCTTACTCGCATTGTCAAAGATTTAAACCCTTTGGTAGACATTGTGAATCCAAGCCCTGTTCCTACGACTGATTTCTCAGCCCAGAACATGTTTTCTGTCAGGTTCAACTCACCTGTAAATGCCCGTCATTTCGACCTGGTTATCAGATTTCACTACACTGAAATCAGTTTAGCGGACAGCTCAAGAACTTACCACTATGTTGATTGGAATTTTCCGGATCAATTCATTTCAACCAATAGTTCAGTTATTACTTTTCCTTATTATCGTCCTGATTTTTATGTTTTGCTGGCAAACCAAATTAAGGTGAATCCACTGGTAACAAGACTTGCCGGAAATGCTGCCGCAGGTTATCCCGCAATTGAATTTAGGATCATTGCAGGAACGGAAGATGTTAGTACCTACTTCCAACTGACCTCCCCATCGAATGCCGGCATACAAGACCCGCCTTTGTTTACGACAGTCGAAAACGGGGTAGGCTTGTTCTCGAGTAGGTTGATTCACAGTGAATTCAGGGACCTGACGAATGCGTCAGCTTTGATGCTCACAGACGGCAATCTGACCAAGGACCTGTTCTGATGAATTTATGTCGCTTTGTCATTCTATTTCTCAATTATGTGTTGAAAAGGGCTTAAACTGCCATTATTTCTCAATATTGAGGGGTGGCATAATGATTGACCTTTGCTGCCTGTAAATCGAAAAAATCAAATTAAAAACACATAAAAATGAGAAAAGTAATAGGAATTGACCTTGGGACGACAAACTCTTGCGTCGCTGTAATGGAAGGCAGTGAGCCGGTTGTAATTCCCAACAGTGAAGGTCGTAGAACTACTCCGTCCATTGTAGCATTTCTGGATAATGGCGAAAGGAAAGTAGGAGATCCGGCAAAGAGACAGGCGATAACCAATCCAAAAAATACGATTTTTTCCATAAAGCGATTTATGGGTGAATCATTTGATGGTACACAAAAAGAAATCGGACGAGTTCCATTCGAAGTCGTTAAAGGAGATAATAATACGCCTCGTGTCAAAATTGCCGATAGAATGTATACGCCGCAAGAGATCTCTGCCATCATCCTGCAAAAGATGAAAAAGACTGCAGAAGATTATCTCGGTTATGAAGTGTCTGAGGCTGTTATTACCGTTCCGGCATATTTTAATGACAGCCAACGTCAGGCAACTAAAGAAGCGGGCGAAGTAGCAGGTTTAAAGGTGTTGAGAATTATTAATGAACCAACAGCTGCATCTTTAGCATATGGTTTGGACAAAAAAAATAAAGATGAAAAAATTGCAGTGTTCGACTTAGGTGGTGGAACCTTCGATATTTCAATTCTTGAACTAGGAGATGGTGTATTCGAAGTAAAGTCAACAAATGGTGACACTCATTTAGGTGGTGATGACTTCGACCACAAAATCATTGATTGGTTAGCAGACGAATTTAAGAAGGATGAAGGAATCGACCTTCGTCGTGACCCTATGGCGCTACAGCGTTTGAAAGAGGCTGCTGAAAAAGCCAAGATCGAATTATCGAGCTCCACCCAAACTGAAATTAATCTCCCGTACATCATGCCGGTAGACGGGATTCCAAAACACCTTGTGAAAACCCTCACACGTGCTAAATTTGAACAGCTTGCTGACGATCTTATTCAAAGAACTTTAGCTCCTTGTAAAAAGGCTTTATCAGATGCCGGACTTAATCCTTCTGATATAGATGAGGTAATTCTTGTTGGAGGTTCAACACGTATTCCTGCAATTCAGCAATTAGTAGAAAAGTATTTCGGAAAACCTGCACATAAGGGAGTAAATCCTGATGAAGTTGTAGCCATTGGTGCGGCTATCCAGGGTGCTGTATTGACAGGAGAAGTAAAAGATGTATTATTGTTAGATGTTACTCCGCTTTCTTTAGGAATTGAAACAATGGGATCGGTCATGACAAAGCTGATCGAATCAAATACTACAATTCCAACAAAGAAAAGTGAGACATTCTCTACTGCATCAGATAATCAGCCATCTGTTGAGATCCATGTATTGCAGGGAGAACGTCCTATGGCAAAAGATAACAGAACTATTGGCAGATTCCATCTCGATGGTATCCCGCCTTCACCAAGAGGTGTTCCACAAATTGAAGTGACCTTTGATATTGATGCGAATGGAATTCTACATGTAACTGCGAAAGATAAAGCTACCGGAAAATCTCAAAACATCCGTATAGAGGCTTCTTCAGGTCTTACAGATGCAGAGATCAAAAAGATGAAAGAGGAAGCAGAGGCAAACGCAGAGACAGATCGTAAGGCTAAGGAAGAAACTGATAAGATCAATCAGGCAGACACGCTCATTTTCCAATCTGAGAAACAGCTGACAGAATATGGCGATAAAATTTCGGCAGATAAAAAAGAAGTGATTCAAAAAGCGCTTTCTGAATTGAAGGATGCTCATAAGGAACGCAACGTAGCAGCCATTGATACTGCCTTGGCAACTTTAAATACTGCATGGCAGGCTGCTTCTGAAGAGATGTATAAGGCCACTCAACAAGCAGACGGAGCCTCAGCTGATGGAGCAGGAGCTGGTACTTCCGGTTCAGAAGCAAAATCTGATGCAGAAGTTACTGATGTCGATTTTGAAGAAGTAAAGGATGAGAAAAAATAATTCTCATTTTCATAAATGAAAAAGGGAAGCTTTTCACAAGCTTCCCTTTTTTTATGCTATTTTAGATTAGTTCTTTTTTGAAAAGGCAATAATGTGTCCATCCGGGTCCATAAAATATGCAACATGTTCACCCCAGTCCCTAAAGGCTTCAGGGCTGATTAATTTTGCACCGGCAGCCAGACTACGTTGCGCATATGGTTCGATCAAATCAACATACAAGTACAATTCATTTCGCGGGATTCCGTTGCCTGATGCTGGATGAGGAGCAGGAGGACTGATAATTTTTGCAATACCTGCTTCAGGCATTAGTCCAAGCTTGCAATTTTCTCCAAGTATAAATTCTGTCATACCGGGAACATCCACGATCGGTGAACTTTGCAATACCTGAGAATAAAAATGTTTGCTTCTTTGTTGATCTGCTACATACAAAATTATGAGAACCATTTGTTACGAATTCATTGAGATATTCTGAGGAATTCAATTTCGGATCTGTTCACAGTTTTCTTTTCGTTTGTTTTGCCTTCTTTCTTGGAATTAATTTTCGGGTTTTATTTTTGCGAAGTTTCCTCTTCAAGATGTTTACAGTCTTTAAAATTGCGTCTTCGAATAAAGATGATGATGCTTTTGCAAATAAGTTTTTGCCCGAATCAAATAGGTTGATCTCGCAAATTATTTTTTCTGTACGCACTGTGCTTTCATGTAGAATGGTGACTTGAGCTTTCACTATTTTATCGTTCAGTTGTGCCAGAGTTCCTACTTTTGTAGTCGCAAAAGCTCGCATCGAAGGGCTTGATCTAAATCCGGGCGTCTCAATAATTATTTTCATAGTTCAAATTTTGTTTAGAGTTAATTTAGAGTGAATGTTCGGGGTATATATGTCCTCATTTACTTTTCCAACGTTCCAGCTTCGGGATACCTTTCACGAACATCTTAGCTAAAAAGCCGGGGAAGCCCATTTCTTTCATTTTATTCTTCACAAACTCTTGCATTTGTTCAACGGTGATATCAGATTGAATGAAATTCCCGTTAGCATAACAATAGGAGCAGTACATGTGGCTAATGGAACCATCAGTATTTGTTCCTCCTCTTTGTGGATCCTTCTTGAGCGGCATCCCGCAGCTTTGACAATTCTTGTAATTCTTTTCCATTTGATCTGTCATTGTATGATTTGTATTAATGGCCTTTCAGCGGTCTTTTTTTAATCATTCCTCCCTTGGTGTCTTTTATGCTACTCATCACCACAAATGCATTAGAATCGATCCTCTCAATCTCTTCATTGAGTTTACTAATCTCTAGCCTTGTGATCACTGTATAAATTATATCAATCTCATTTGAGTGTCCATGTTTACCAAAGCCGCGTTTCCCATTGTATACAGTAACACCGCGGCCTAGCTTCTGAATTATCATATCCCGAATTTCGTCGCTATGCGTAGAAATAATCGTGAAGGCAGTGTACTCTTCTATACCTTCAATGACATAGTCAACAGTTTTTGATGCCGACAAATAAGTAATCATAGAATAAAGGGCTGTTTCAAGACTCAGAAGGTAAGCTGCTGCAGAAAATATCAGAATATTTATTGCCATGATGACGTCTCCAATTGTGCTGCCTGATTTTCTGCTCAAGAATATTGCTAAGATTTCAGTACCATCAATCACACTACCACCTCTTACTGATAATCCTATTCCGGCACCCAGGAAAAATCCTCCGAATACGGCGACGAGTAATTTGTCATGGGTGATTTCCGGAAAGGGAACAAAAGCTGTGAACAATGCCAGTCCGCTAATTGCCAGTATAGTTTTAATGCCGAATTGCTTTCCAATGATCTTGAATCCAAGCAATACGAATGGAAGGTTTATCAGGATCAAAAGAATGGGAAGAGGAAGGCTGAATAGTTCCGCCAGCAATAGCGAAATGCCAACGGCGCCTCCATCTATAAATTTATTAGGGAAAAGAAATCCCTTGAGACCAAATGATGCAGACGTGATCCCAAACAATATCAGAAGAATATCCTTGATGGTATTGGAAACCAAAAGTTTGAATTCACGAAATCCTTTTGCCAGTTCAAAAGAAGAAAAATCTTCATAGCCGTGATCCGGTCCTCCTTTTTTTCGAAGAATGGTTTGAATTACTATTTTTTTCCAAAAAGGATTCATGAATGGTTAACGGGATTAATACGTGTTATTACGATAATAATACTGATAATATTCAGAGAAGATACAAAAAAATCAAGCACAACTTATGAGGATTCTATTTAGATTTTCAAAAACAATTTTTTTGTTACCGAACCGCTAGTTTCAAGGCTTATTATATAGACACCTTCACAGAAATCTGAAAGCGGAATGTTGATCATGTTTTTACCTGTAAGCATTATCCGAATTTTCCCACTCATGTCAGTAATTTTAATAATAAATTCTTCTCCGCTGAAATTTTCAATATTTATCTGCTGTGATGCAGGGTTGGGATATATGCTGATATTGCTGTTGTCACTTAGATTTTGATCTTCAAGTCCGGTAAACAAAGAACAAGTTGATGTATAAGGCATGAGTTCAATTGGTACTGATCCGGTTAAAACCTGACCTGTTAAGCCCGGATAATCAGGAGCGAATCGTGTACAACGGAACACAGCATTTCCCGATGGATTATTACCTTGAATCATTGGTCCATTTTGGTTTACAGGATTTATATAATTCCAGACAGTCAAACCGCTGGAGTCAACCTCGAAAAAGTTACCGGATGAACCTTCGCATATCAATGTATTTCCATTGCCAAGTCTTTGAGCGCCGGAGATGTTTGATGAATAGAAATCTGTGGGAGGGGATGAAGTAAAGCGCCAGAAGACTGTATCAGGAGCAAATGTTAGATTTGAATTGAACAGGTATTGACCAAGTGAATCTTTAATTGGTTCAATAATGTCTACCGAAGAATAATCTGAGCCGGGACGGTTAAGTCCGTTATTGAAGATCATGATTTTGCCTTCATCCTTCAACCCCTGTTCAATCCAATGTGCATCGTGTTGTGCCCAAAAAATTTGATCAGGTGCATTGCCTCTTTGGTAGGCACGGGGATTTCCCCAACGAAAAAGGAGGTCGCCACCTTTTCCTGAATTTCCGCCACTATGGCCTGCAGCTTCAAGAGTAGTTGTGCTGTGATCGATGATCCAGATCTCAGAAAAATTGTGAACGCTAAGCAAAATCTCATCAGTCAATGGGTTGTAGTCAATTGAATTTATATGTAACCAATCCTGATTGCTATTAGCAGAAAAGTTTAAATTGATGAGTTCCGGATGATCTTCGACAACACCATAATTTGGTTTCAATGAATCAAAGTCTTGTATGAGATGATCCCACACATGCCACTCCCAAATAATATTTGCAGTGTTTGTTCCTGTTGGTTCAAGCTCAATAATATGTTCGGGAAATAGTGCAGGTCCTGTTAGTGCCGGATTTCTCCCTTGTGCAATTGCTTCGGATGAGGTTTTAAATTCCCATGCAATCAATAATATATTTCCATTCGGTAAAACCTCTATATCATGATGTTGATAATGCATACTGTCGGAATAATTAAAGGACCATGAAATATTTCCTGACCAATCGAAAAGTTCAAGTCTTCCGCCACTTCCGCCAAGACCGCTAAATACCTGATTGTTTATCCTTGCGGTACGTAATAGTTTCCCGCTTTCAAGGAGATAAGCGGACAAGCCCGGCGAATAAGAGCTTTGCCAGCTTTTCACCGGAATGCCACAATTATCAATAAGAAAAGTTTTCTCATATGCATTAGGAGAGAAAAGTGTATATCCATTGAATGAGCCGGTTGTATTTTGAATCAGACCCATGGTTGGAGTTTGAGCAGTCAAATTGAACGTTAGAAAACTCAGGCTCAGAAAATAATATATTAGCTTTTGACTCATTGAAATTTTAAATAAAAATCTTGATCTGTTTATTTGCATAAAGTAATAAATAATTTTTTATGAAAACCGCAGAGATAATATAAATGAACTGTTCATTTTCAGATAAGTGATATCATGATTTTGAGAATTAGGCTGCCTGAACATCTCATTTATAAGTGTTCATCCTGTTCAGTTTTATCGTGCTGGCTTCGATGTTGGACTTAAAATTCATTAATTGGATTGAATAGGATATTAGATAGTTATGAATTATTTATAAGCTGCTGTTCATTTAAGGAATCGGATATATTTTTTCAAATAATTGAAAATTAGATAGATACGTGAAATATTTTTCCCTGATCCACAAAGTTTTACTGTTAAGGTGCATGAATAAAACATACGATCAGTTATCAACATTATTCTGCCCGGTAACCCCGTTTTATTGCTAAAATTTAGTAATTTTGCACTCCAAACCAAAAAAACTATTAGCATGAAAAAAGTATTACTTGTATTTTCTTTGTTTTTATTTAACCTGACGGTTAATGCACAAGGAACCTGGGTGAGTCAGGCAACAAACTTTACACCGGTGTCATCTGGGGTGCGTTATGTTAGTCCGGTTGATTCAAACATAGTATGGATATGTTCTTACGACGGATCAGCAGGTGCTGCAAATCGTCAGGATTTTTCGAGAACAATTGATGGAGGAATGAACTGGGTTGCAGGTACTGTTCCTGTTCCAACATCTTATGATTGGGGGATGATCTTCGGTCTGAATGCAGATACTGCCTGGTCAGTATTTTATGATGCAGTTGCAACAGAAGGTGGTGGAATATGGAAAACAACAGATGGTGGTTCAACATGGAACCAACAAGATTCAGGCTTGATATACAATGCTACTTCATTTCCGAATGTTGTTCATTTTTGGAATGCTGATACAGGTTTCACTATGGGGGATCCAAATCCAAGCGATTACGAAATATATACAACCAGCGATGGTGGAGATAACTGGGTACGTGTTCCTTTAGTGAATGTACCGCCACCTCTTAACGGTGAATTCGCGATAGTTGGTCATTACAATGTTATTGGTGACACTATTTGGTTTGACACAAACAAAGGTCGTGTATATCGCTCTGTAGATCGTGGTTTGAACTGGACCGTTTCATCAACAGGAATCATTGTGCCGGTTGATGGTGCTATCGATATTTGTTTCAATAGTGCTACTGAAGGTTTAGTACGTCTTTATAATAACACTACAGGTGTAAATACAGTTAAGCATACTGTTGACGGAGGTGACACATGGACTGCTACAACTATCACAGGAACACTCTTTGGATCTGATATTAAATATGTACCGGGAACTGCTGCTAAAATGGTTAGTACCGGGGCTGCAACGGGTTTTATAGGTTCATCCTACAGTAATGATGGAGGACATACCTGGATTACTATTGAGACTGCAGAGCAAAGAACTGCATTAGGTATAGTCGATTCAGTTACGATGTGGGCCGGTGGTTTTACATCAAGTCCGACGGCTGATGGAATTTACAAATTTGAATTCCTTGAGCCAATCGCCTGTAATGACACTTCTGTTAGTCCTGGAGTTGCAGTTGCATCTGATACATTGGTTTGTGCAGGGGATACTTTAACAGTTACGGCAACGAACGTTTTGTCTCCAACGGTAGGAGATTTTTATGGAGTTAGTTGGGTCATCAGCTCTGCTGACATCTCAGGATCTGTGAGCCCATTACTCGAACCTAGTCTTATTGCAACATATGGAATAACATCTCCATCTACACCGACATCTTTGCGCATTCTTATTAATGATGGCGCTCTTATCGGCGGAGGTACTCCTTATGGTGTATACTATTGGACACCGGTCGTGTTCGCTAATGCAACTGCTGTTGTAACACCTCAGTTTCTAGGTGATCTTACTCTTGATCCGGCATGTACTTTTACAGGTAATTCTATATCTGCAGACATCGCAGCTCCCGGAGATTCACGTTGTAGCACTGTTGGAATTGCTGAAGTTGATGCAGTTAAGCTTGCTGTTTATGCATATCAAATGGATGACAATTCTATCAAGTTACACATTAATGCATCCAATCCAGGCAGAACAGATATCGAAATGTTCGATATTAACGGACGTCTGGTATATTCCGGAAATGTGAGTGTGAGTAAAGGAACTAACATCGAAATGATTTCTGTAAATAATCTGCGCGCAGGTACTTATATGATTAAAGCTGTTTCAAATGGTATTCAGACTATAGCGAAATTGGTTGTTTTATAAATATAATTCTAGAAGAAACAATAAACACCAAAGCCGTAAACCCAAAGCGGGGTTTACGGCTTTTTTTTGTACGCTGATTTTTCTTATGGCATTGGAACCGGCATTCTACGATTCATCCTGTTCTTATAAATTGAATGCCATAGAACGGTTACTAAAATAATTGCAGCTCCCAGATAAAATCCTGTGTTAAGGATCTGTGCTTCTCCTGCAAAGAGAACTGCCAATATAATACCATAAACTGGTTCAAGATTCAAAGCAAGACCCATTGTAAATGCTGATACGTGTCTCAAAGCTTGTAATGAAAGTATCCATGTTAAAACCGTGCAGACTAATGACAATATTAGTAAATAGAAAAAGTCTAATGGAGTAGGAACAAATGAAGTTGTTGGTTGAATTAGAAAATAGAATGGAAGGAGAATCGAAAGAAATAAAAAGCCGCTACCCAGTTCAATGAAGCTAATGGTCAAAGATTCATATTTTGAAGCAATCCTTCTGTTAAGAACTGAAAATATTGCACTCAGCAAAGCACTGATTACTCCGACTATGATTCCTAATGATGCAGATGTATCAGAATGGTATATCGTTGCTATTCCTGCAAGAGCAAATATGCTAAAGATTATTTCGGTATAGTCAAACTTACGTTTGTTGACTATCGGTTCTATGATAGATGCAAAAAGTGCTATTGAAGAAAGGCAGATCATCGCAACACTGATGCTTGCCAGTTTTATAGAGCCATAAAAAGCTACCCAATGTAACATCACTATAATTCCGATGCCACTGATCTTAATCAACTCTTTACCCTTTAGTTTAGGCAGTTTTTTGGTCCACATCAGTATCAAGCCGATCGCAACAGCACTGATCATCATCCTATACCATACAAGCATTCCTTCATTCAGGTGAATAAGTTTACCTAACAAACCTGTAAAGCCCCACAAAAATATTGCAGTGTGCATTTTTAAATACGCTGACTTCATATAATCGGAAAATAAATGTTGGATCTAAACTAAATTAATAATCAATAAATTCTCTGATCTGTTCAGAAAGTTTTGCAACAGGGAGTCCCATTACATTGAAAAAACTGCCTTGTATTTCCTTGATCATTGGAATATGTTTTTTGTCACTCATATCAAGTGAAGCTTTTAGGTAATTCGGAAGGTTTAAGGCTGAGAGGAATTCCTTTTCGGCTATTGAGCAAGGGTTCATGCCCTCCGGCAGGCATTCTTGGGCACCATAAGCCCCTGCTTTATCATAAGGCCGAAATTCGTGGATGTATTTTTTTATATCACTCTCCGAGAGGGCTTCAAAAAGTACCGTGCTTTCTTCATAAAAACACTTTCTTTTATTGCACATCGTTAAGCACACCCCGGTATACACTTGATGTGAATTCCCTGACAACATACCTAACATTTTTTGTGCTTCTTTCTCGTTTGCGGGTTTGTTCAGTATGTCATTCCTAAGACAAACTATTGTATCTGCTGTAATTAGTAATTCATTTTGTTTCAATGTGCCGTCAAATGCAGAAGCTTTCATTTCAGCTAGATGAATAGCTATTTCTTCCCTTACCAAACCGTTTGGGATTTCTTCATTTGTACTTTTTACCCGGACTTCAATCTCCCAGCCAAGTTCTTCCAACAGTTTTTTTCGTCTTGGTGAAGCGGAGCCAAGTATGAGTTTGACAGATTTGAGATCCATTCGATCAGGTGATAATGTGAATAAAGGAACTTATATGAAACTACCTGAGGAAATAATAGTAGAGTGGAATCATCGTTAATATACCTGCGATCATTATTACTTTTGTAAAGATCCCTGCATAGAAATAATCTTTTTTTACATCAGCCATTTTGATTAAAGTTCCCAGAGCAACAAAAGGGATGATGAACATAAGTACAAGTAGCCAAAAGTCAATTACTTTGTTGCTTGCAAAAAAATAGTGCAGGACATATACTAATAATGACATATTCATTATTATCAGCCCATACACTATTAACTTGGAATTCTTTAATCCGAATCGAATAGGAATACTATCACAACCGGTTTGCCGATCTCCTTCGAGATCTTCCATATCCTTGATTATTTCTCTGACCAGCGTAATAGAAAATGCAAATGCTGCATACAAAGCCAGATAAATAAAATTTCTGTAAAACTCAGGTTCGAACAGACCTACAATAAGTATGGATAGAGCAGTGAGTATCGAGATGAGAATATTTCCGCTCAGAAGTTTCTTTTTAAATTGACTTGCATACATCCATAATGAAAAAGCAGAAAACACATGTATTCCTCCCATGATCCATCTGTCTATTTTCCATGCAAGGTAAAATCCCATAACAATTCCTGTAAGGCTTAGAATTATTGAAATTCTCCTCGCTGTTTTGATTTTTAAAAGGGAGCCGATTTTATTTTTACCGGGTTTATTTATTTGGTCTGTTTCAATATCATAGACATCATTAATAATGTATCCGGCGGCTGCAATTACAAGGGTAGAGGTGATAAGTAGGATGAAATCTAATAATGATAAATGTGCAGGAAATTCACCGGTGATAATGGATTCAGTTTCAAAAGCAGGAAGAATAATGAAATAGCGTATCAATATTTGCGATAGGGCTATAATGCATAAATTGGGAAGTCTGATAAGTCGAAAAAAATTGAATATCATACTTATTAGTTTCTATTTGAATATGGCCACTTATTTTGCAGACGAAGAACCTGTTCTATTACATCACGCGCACAGCCATCACCTCCTTTTTGCGGTGAAACATAGAGTGATATGTTTTTTATTTCATGCGTAGCGTCTGCCGGACAACAAGGTATCCCGCAAACCTGCATAACTTCGTAGTCAGGAAGATCATCTCCCATATAAAGAACTTGCTCAATATTTAGATTAAACTCTTCCGTGATTTCTTTTAGTTTAGCTTTCTTGTCTTCTATACCCAGATAAATGTTTTTAATTCCAAGGTCCGTAAGGCGCTTCCTTACACTTTCAGACTTTCCGCCTGATATGATGAATACATTATATCCCTGTGTAACTGCCTCTTTAAGTGCATATCCATCTCTTATATTCATCGTGCGATGAAGTTCACCCGGTAAGACCAGAAGTGTTCCATTTGTTAATACTCCGTCGACGTCAAAGATGAATGTATTAACGTTCTGTAATTTTTGTTTGAAATTGTCAGACATAGAAAATATCAATTTACTTAACTAAAGACGAGGTCCGTCATGGTTCAGGATACTGTTACTCAGGATTTCGTAGATTTTACGAATTTGATCTTTATTTTTTAATAGTGCAAGATGTTTATTGATAGTTCCTGTGTCTCCTCTCCTTGCCGGACCGGTTTGCATATTATGAGGATGATTGTTTATGATCTTTGAAGCGGTTTCTGCAATTAACGGCCTAAGTAATTCGAATTCCAAGCCCTTTTTGTTCAATAGTTCTTCTGCAATGACATAAAGATGATTACTAAAATTATTGGCAAAGACTGCCGCAAGATGCAATGTATTTCGCTTGTCTTCAGGGATCCAATGAATATTCTTGCTGAGAGATTTGGCAAGTTTTTCTAGTTGTCCACTAGCTTTTTTGCTGCCTGCCTCAAGGCATATTGGCACAGAAGAAAATTTAATTTTCCTGTTTCTCGAAAAAGTTTGAAGAGGGTAAAGGCAACCGAAATTTGAACTTGCTGGCTTTAAGACACTGATGCTAACTGTACCTGATGTGTGCAGGATTAGTTTTTCCGTTTTTGGAATCAGCTTTGCATAGTTTGCAATGGCCTCATCTCTGAGAGCAAGTATGTAAACATCTGCTTTTGTTGAAATTTCTTGCGCAGAAATAGTAAAATTGCAATTTAATTTTGCAGCTAATTTGGATGCACTTTCTTCCGATCTTCCAACAACTTGCACAACAATGTGCCCGGCATTAATTAATGCCGGACCCAGGTGCACAGCAAGGTTTCCTGAGCCAACCAATACTATCTTCATCGGCTGATGGTTTAACTATTTGATTTTACATTTTGCTTGATGCGGTATCTAACAGCAATTAGAGATCCTGCAATCATAAGAAGGCAACCAATCCATAGAATATTTATTCCGGGGAAAATAATTGCTTTCATGATTATAAAATTTCTTTTGTTTGATTTCTTCTCGTGTATTGATAATTCAATTTTACCTGAGGAGGGGTCAACTTTGTCAAAACTGATTTTTAAACCGAGTTCGGGAATTTCTGCATCTTTGTTATAAATGCTAAAGTCCCTTATCAGGAATATCGGTTCAGCAGAGTAATTTTTATTGTTTACGTCAACAACTCTGATCTTTGCGCCTACTGCGATATCAGATTCACCCAGATGCAGGTCATCTTTGTCTACATCTCTGTTAAGCCCTTCCAATATCACAAAGCTATTGCTAGCATCAATCGTATCGCCGACCGTAATCATCTTGGTTGTTGGTTCCAGATAATCTTCGTTTCCGGCTTCTGTAGATGGCTTATCCAATTCAGCATAAGTGATATGTGTATATATGTCCCTGTCGATAAAATGTTTGGTTGCAGGTTCTGCCACATTTCCCATTCTTTCATTTAATTGGATAAAGGGCTTAAGTTCAAATGCTTTTTCTTTAATCCCGCTTTGCTCGTTCTTCTTGAAATATTCTATAGTGTAATATACGTTGACTCCAATCTGCTCCTTCCCTGAGTAGGTTACAAAGTATTCACCCATTGGAAGTGTATCTGTCCTGTGCTCGATCAGTATATTTTCCTTATTAGGGAAATCCTTACCCAGATCTATATTTTTTAAGTTTCGGGATATTACGTCTTTTTGAGAATTGGAAATGAGTGCCCCAAGAAGTATTAGTCCGATTCCAATATGTGCAATTGAGGATCCTGCATTTTTCAATTTACCTTTTAAAGTGCGTATCAGATAATCCAAATTAGCTAAGACAGCAAAAGAGGATGCAAAGAGCAAGGCATAGTAAGGTACAGGGTAACTTTTCAGAATGAATATTGAGCCTAGTGTTATCAATAAGGAGATACTAAATGCCAGGCTCGTTTTTTTAAAAACGTCATTCCATTCTGTTTTTTTGTACCTGAAAAACTGTCCTGCACCGATCAGCAAGCAGATCATTATGGCAACAGGTACTTGCCATCGATTATAATGGTCTATTGCGTCGGATGGAGGTGCTAAATTTGTGCCTAGTAATTTGTTGATAACGGGTATGGATGTTGTAAATGTAATTTGAAGACTACCCATTACTAACACAAGCATTCCGATAAACATCCAGAATTCTCTGGATGCAAAATGCTCTTCAGGTTCTTTGTTCTTAAGTCCTTTCCGGTTAACGAACAATAGGATTGCGGCAAGGACCAGAAAAAAAAGCATGTAGATAATGAGCTGTCCACTCATTCCAAGATCGGTAAAAGCATGCACGGATGAATCGCCAAGAACTCCGCTTCTGGTAAGAAATGTCGAATAAAGAATAAAGAAGAAGGTGATTACTGCAAGTGCAATTGATGATACAACTGCACTGCCTCTGTGCTTGTTGATGAGCATCACATGTCCTAATCCAACCAAGGTCATCCACGGAACGAGTGAAGCATTTTCTACTGGATCCCATGCCCAAAAGCCTCCAAAGCTCAAGGACTCATATGCCCAGGCAGCACCCATCAAAATTCCGGTGCCCAGGATCATAATACCAAAAAATGTCCATGGCAAAGCAGGCTTCACCCATTCGGAATATTTTTTTCTGATTAATCCTGTTAGGGCAAAAGCGAATGGAACAACGGTAGATGCAAATCCAAGGAATAATGTCGGTGGATGAATCGTCATCCAATAGTTTTGCAAAAGAGGGTTGAGGCCACGGCCATCATGGATGCGTTTTAAATAATCGGGCAGATGAATGAAAGGAAGATTTGAGAAATCCGGATGTTCCCGAAGAAGAATAAATGGATTAGTCCCGATCTTATGTCCAAAGACAACTACTCCTAGAATCATGGAGGTTAGAAATATTTGAACCATGGAAATAACCATCAACACACCGTTTTCCCATTCTCCGGCCGTGAAAATGAGTACCCAGGAAAGTATGATGTGCCAAAAAATCCAGAGAAGAAAACTTCCTTCTTGTCCTTCCCAAAAACAAGCAAAAATATATTTTAGAGGCATTGCAGTATTGCTATGCTCCCAGACATAATGATACTCGAAGCGATGGTTTACGACCAAATAAAATATGATGGCTATAATTCCAAAGACGGAGAGGGTATGAACAGCAAATGCGCTTCTACCTATTTTCTTCCAACTGATATCACCAGTTCTGATGGCGAACAAATAAGAGAAGCAAGACAGGAGGGAAGCAGCAAATGCAAGCATGATCAGCAAATTGCCAATCTTGCCCCAAATCAGTTGTTCACCTATGTAGGCGATTTCCATTTTCAATAATTAATAGGTGATTAGAGATGAACTCAGGATGCTGACATTGATTCGATTTCAGCCTTGGGGTCATTGTATTTCGAAGGACATTTCATCAATATTTCCTTCGCTACGAATTCATCTCCTTGCATTTTACCAATGACTACTATTTGTTCAGATTTTTCAAAATCCTGGGGCTTTGCTTTTTGTAACAAAACCTTTTTCTCAGCTCCTTCATTATCCTTCAAATAAAAACTGAACAAATCAGCATCGGTTTCCGGTTGGTAAAGCTGAGGCATATCCTTGTTTAAGTGTCCAACCACATGGAAGGTTTTATCCGGATTTTCAGAAGCAGTTCTAAAGGAAGCATATGTGCTTGAGTCGGCTACCGTACTCATGATTGCTGCGATGGCCACAGCAATCACAACAATTGCTAAAATATGTGATTTTTTCATCTTTCTAATCCTTGCGTATCTGCAAAGGTAGCATTTAAAAAGCTAGAAAAAATCTTAAAAATGAAGAAAATATGTAGATTTTATTCTCGTCCACTTGCTTTTTCAAGTGCTTTAAGACGTCTCTCTATAATCATCAAAAAAACCAGGATTCCCAAGAATATGATACTGAGTACACCTATCACAACATAAATCATCCCATTCGATCTCATTGTATCAGCCATTTCTATGTCTGATGCTGAGCTGATGATTGGTGTGATGAAAATAAAAAGGCCTGCCATAAAAATGTACAGAATTGCTTTTGTGGTTTCTCTCATTGTTTTTTTTTGATTTAATGTTGACAGAAAATTTTGACAGATTTTATCAATTGTCTGTTTTCATAAATATTCAGCAGGTACATCCCATCCTCCAATCTAACTGTATTAATTAGATTCTGGATTTGATCTGATTGTATGATTGAATTGTAAAATATCAAACGCCCTGATAATTCAAATATTCTAATCTCGAAGGAGTGGCCAAACGAATTATTTTCCAACTTTAGAAATAACTTATCACTAAAAGGGTTCGGGTAAATATCCGGTAATGAGTTGTTGATTGTTTCGTCAATCGCTGTAATAAGATAACAGATAGTGTCTCTTGAAATTGATGAATTAATATTTACCAGAAGTAAGTTCGATTCACTTGTTATTGTATTCAATACAGATGGACCGGCCGAAGCCGAGAAGGGGTTTTCTATTCCGGTAGTTAAGTCTACTATTGTTTGGAGGCATGCGGTTTGACCAAGATGATCTGTTTTTACCAGAATGTTCTTATTAGTTGTTGAACTAAATGCTTTTCTTAGACCACATAATAAATATCCGTTGTCTTTCATTTGTAAAATTGCACCCAGTAAATTGTAAGACTGGAAGCCAAAAGTGTTATGCCATTCAATTACAAAGTTGCTTGAAAGTTTTAGGAGGAAATAAAATGGGAGTCCTGAACCATTGGCTTCTGTTTCTCCGGCTATGGCATAGCCACCATCTGCCGTGTTAATTAAATGCATTCCTCTATCTATATTTCCGTTGCTGCCAAATCCGAGGTTGTAAGAATAAGATGATTGCAGCATACCTGTTGAATCTGTTTTAATGATCAACACATCATTTCCATCAGTTCCACCACTTCCTACCATCAGATAACCGCCGTCATTCGTTCTGATTAGGCTATGACAAGTATCGGAAAGGCCGGTAAAATATGTTTTGTACCAAAGATAATTACCTGAGCTGTCAAATTTTGAAAGAAAAAAACTTGTACCAGAAGAAAAGCTATTACTTGTTCCTGCAATGACAAGGTGCGTGTCTGCTGAAAGAATCATCTTAGACGGGATGTCATTGTTTCCTCCACTTATAGATTTTGACCAGATCGAATTTCCCAGACTATCACATTTAATTAAAGAAATAACTTTCGAGGTGGGCAAAGAATATCCAATTGAAGCAATGTATATTGAACCATCGCCTGTAGTTGCCAATGACATTGGTTTGTCATCATTGTAATGATCTATCTGACGACTCCATAAGAGATTCCCGGATTGATCAGTTTTAAATAAGTTTATGTCGCTCGTTCCTCCTGTGATTAATTGTCCGGAAACGATAATATCTCCGGCATCCGTCTCAATAAAATTTCCCGGCATCAACGTGTCAGAAATTACAGAATATGATTTTACCCATTGGCTGACATAGTTAGAGTCGAATTTTTCCAGTTGAATGTGTGAACTGTCAGCAGAGCCTGAATAAGAATAACCTAAGGAAATAATTCCTTCATCAAAACTTTTTTTCATATCAACCATTCCTGATCCTTGTCGGGTCAAAGAGCTAATCTGAAATACATGCTGAGCATCAAGATCTGCATGTAACAATAGAATACACACAAAAAAGAAAACTTTACTTTTCATTTGTTATCTTTTTGATATTCCAGTCGTTTTATTCTTACTCGAATTTCTGCTATCCATGCTGCAAGGAGTGCCCATCCTATAACGGCAGGATAAAATACTGTTCTCATTCTACTGTCAAGATCATATGCTCCGAATCCTGGATTTCCTCCATTCCCGGGATGCAACGAATCAGTAAGACGGGGCAGGATCATAATAAAAACTATCATTAAAGTGAAAGCAAATATTGAATAAACTGCAGAAATCCTTGCTCTTTTATGGTCATCGTCCATTGAGCCTCTCAGGATAATATAGGCGAGATAGACTAACATGCTTGCAGCAGCTCCATTTAATTTGGCATCATTAACCCACCAGGCTCCCCATGTGAATTTAGCCCAAAGACTACCTGTAATAATTCCAAGTATGCCAAGAAAAATACCGGTATGAACACATTGTTCTGCCTTAATATCATCATCTATCTTTCCGCTTCTTAAATAAGTAATACCGTAACGCACGGAAGCGATCATCATGATAAGCATGGCAAACCACATCGTCACGTGAAAAAATAAGTTTCTTATGCTTTCGTGAAGTATAGGAAGTCTTGGTACTTCAATTAAGAATCCATTTATTATAGTGTAAAATACCAAAATGACAGAAAGCCATTTCCACCATTGCAGACCAAGAAATTTCACTGTGTTGTTTGATTTATTTTTCATGGAGATTCTGCTTTCCAATTGAAACTTTCTGTTGACGAAATTTATTTATGTCGAAACTGTATGTCAATTATATACTTATTTCTGTCATTCTCTCCAAAGATAAGGAAACAATAAATATGAAAGTGCAATGACCATCACATTCAATGCGATGAGAATGATCATTAAATTGTAACTCACTGACCATGCCAAGCCGTCCATTGCATTTTTTGAAAATCGTATAGTTGTCATCAGCAGTGGAATCAGAATCGGGAAGCCGAGAATTGCCATTAAGGTTGTGTTACTTCCTGCTTTAGATGCAATAGCGCTGACCATTGAAAGTACTGAAGCAAGCCCGGCACTGCCAAGGATCATGGCTACAAAATACATTTGGTAATTTTGAACAGGACTTCCTACAAATAGGGAATAAAAAGCAAGGCTGACTATTGACAAGATTATCATCAGGAGAAGGCTATAAATAGTTTTTGCCATGATGATTGAAGCGGCATTGGCGAGTGTGTAATAATAAAGCATTCTCCCTCGGCTTTCTTGCATAAAACTTTTGGCAACTGCATTTACACCGGCGAAAAGCAAGATTATCCATAAAAGTGCATTCCAGGTAGGGGGATCTATTATATGACGGAAAGAAAGGTAACAGACAAAAACGGTTGATACTACGTAAAGTAACAGTCCCTGGAAAGCATACTTTTGTTTCCACTCCTGTAGTATTTCTTTTTTGATCAGGTATTTAATTTCCCGGAATATCATTCATTGAAGTATTGTAAAGAATTTGATCAGGTAAATCTAAGTTCAGTTTGCTATTAATCGAGATTCCAGTTGCTACTCATTTCGGGAATTTCAATATGTTTTAATCCGAAATCTTTAAGTTTTTCTCTCCAGTCAACCTGAACATCATAGTCACCGTGAACTAAAAAGGTTTTCTTGACTTTGTTAGGTTTCTGACATGATAAATATTCAAGCATTTCATTATAATCTGCATGCGCACTATACGAATTTAATACGTGCACTTTAGCTTTAACCTGGTAGGTTTTGCCGAATATTACAACTTCTGCTGCTCCTTCAAGGAGTCGTCCACCCAAACTATCCGGTGTACAATATCCAACCATTAAAATTCCACAGTTCGGTTTTTCAATATTGTTTCGAATATGGTGTTTCACTCTTCCTGCTTCTGCCATACCGGAAGCGGAAATGATTATCATAGGCTCTTTAGATTCATTCAACCTTATTGAATCTTCAGCTTTTCTAACGTAGAAAAGATTGTCAAATCCGAATGGAGCAGGGTCATCAAGCATAGCTTGATGCATTTTCTCGTTGAAACATTCTGAATGTGCCTGCATGATGCCGGTTGCATTAATTGCAAGAGGGCTGTCTACATAGACTTTTATATTGGGGAGTTTTTTTTTATTGTGTAAATTATTTAGTGCGAACACGATCTCTTGTGTTCTGCCTAAGCTAAAAGCTGGGATGATTAGTTTCCCTTTCTTATTGACACAAGTCTCAGAAACTATTTCAAGCAATCGGTTTTCTGTTTTTTCACGATCTTCATGAATACGATTTCCATAAGTTGATTCGCAAATAATATAATCCGCCTGTGGAAAAGGGGCGGGGCTTCTTAAAATGTTGTCATTCGGCCTCCCTATATCACCAGAGAAAAACAATCGTTTCTTTTTTCTTTTTTCTGTAATACAAATACTGACGGCTGCAGCACCTAAAATATGTCCTGAATGAGTAAACTCCAGATTAATCCCTTTGTCTATTTGATGCGGAGTATTAAATGGTATCGTGTGAAAGAAGTGCATGGCTTCAGTGACATCCTTCATCGTATAGATCGGCTTGAGGATGCTTTTGTTTTGCCTTGCCCTTTTTTTGTTTAAATACTTTATGTCATACTCTTGGATATGGGCTGAATCAGCAAGCATTATGGCACAGAGATCCCGGGTGGCTGCAGTGCAAAAGATCTTACCCCTGAATCCTTGTTTTACCAGGTTGGGAATATTCCCGGAATGATCAATATGTGCATGAGATAGGATCAGAAAATCTATTTTAGATGGGTCAAATCCAAAATGTCGATTCAGTGAATCGGTGTCTGCACCACGTCCTTGAAAAAAACCACAGTCCAGCAGTATTTTTCTACCATCATCAAGTGCGAGGAGGTGTTTGCTACCGGTAACTGTTCTGGCAGCTCCGTGAAAAGTAATATTCATAGAGAATACTTGTCAAAAGGCTCAATATAATGTTGACCCTTTCTGTAATTAGCTTCGAAAGTATGAAAATCCGATAAGATTATTGAATAATGAATGCTTTTTTACCTTTGACATCAAATCAAATCAATAATTGTAAGACTTTTTGTCAAGCAATATGATATCAATCGCAACTATGAAATTGGATATTCTTGCATTTGCTGCCCATCCGGATGATGTAGAACTGGCATGTTCCGGCACTATGATCCTACATGCAAAAATGGGATTAAAAACAGGCATCATCGACCTTAGCTTGGGAGAGCTTGGAACAAGGGGAGATGCTCAGACCAGAGCCTCTGAAGCTGAAAAAGCAAAGCAAATATTAGGTTTGCAAATAAGAGAAAATCTTCAGCTACGGGATGGTTTCATTGTGAATGATAATGAGAGTCGAATAGCTGTCATTAAAAAAATAAGGAAATATCAGCCGGACATCATTTTGTGTAATGCCGTTAGTGACCGTCATCCTGATCATGGTGCTGCAGCAAAATTAGTTTCTGATGCAGTTTTTTTAGCAGGGCTTTTGAAACTTGTCGTGCTTGACGAGAATAAGAAAGAATTAGCTCCATGGACAACACCTTTTGTGTATCATTATATTCAAGACAGGCATATTAGACCTGATTTCGTAATTGATGTAAGTTCGGTGTGGGAGGAAAGGATGAAAGCTGTGCTTGCCTATTCCTCGCAGTTCTATGATCCGAAGTCGAAGGAGCCGGATACAGCAATTTCATCAAAAGACTTCATAGATTTTCTTCCTGCGCGTGCACGGGAAATGGGACGTCAGGCCGGTGTTTCGTATGCGGAAGGATTTACTGTTGAAAGGATTCCGGCCATTTCATCCCTGAAGGATTTACGTTAATGAATGCTTTTGCAAAGAACCACATTGAGAGCCCTAAATTTTGACATAAAAAAAGGAGACTGCTAGTAACAGTCTCCTTTTTTTTAAAGTTCAATGAAAGATTACTGAACAACAATTTGTTTAGTGATCTTCTGACCTTGTGCCTGAACAGTATAGAAATAAATTCCATCATTCCAGTTAGAAGTGCTGAATTGGATAGTGTGAATTCCGCTTGCAGCATTCGTACGGCTAGTTGAGTAAACAACTTTACCGATCAGATCTGTCACCTGAACAGTAATGTCTGATCTCTCAGTGAGTGACACATTAAATGCCGTTGCACCGATTACTGGGTTAGGGTAATTCTGAGAAACCTCTAGTCTTGAAGCTCCCGGAATTGTTGGAACGCTAACAGTAGCTGCTTCGATTTTCACGAAGACAATATCGTTAGCAGCAGCATTATTTGCCATATCACATGCTTCCGTGCTTAAGCTATGCCCCGGGGCAGCATCACGCTGATAAAGAACATACGCCCAGTTGTCTACGTGACGTGCAACTGTTCCATAAGCACATTCTTGTAATTCTCCATCTCCACCCATTGACTGTGGTAAAACAAGATCCCATGGGTATGTCCATGTAGCCCCATTGTCTGTCGATGTTGTCATATAAAGGTGCGTGTGCATTTGATGCCAAATAGCAGTATCTGCAGCCTCATTTAAGCACATATAAGTTACATACATATGTCCATTTGCATCAATACCGGCAGAAGGTCTGCTTGTTAATGAGAAGCCATAGCGGCCATAAGGACGAGCACATGTTTCGTCTAATGGGAAATCTATTGTTCCATTAGCATTGTAGTCTTGTGTGGCTGCAATTTGAACATAAGCATCAGGAAGCATAGTTTCATTCCAATAGTAAAGACCATCAGTAAGATGTGCACTTAAGAAACCTGCTTCGTGCGAGGTATCTCTCCACCACTCAGAAGAACCAAACCAAACATGACACATTCCGCTATTGTCGATCAAGACTGTGTGATCACCGGAAGTTGTAAACAGCGTATCGTAGATGCCGTCTCCATCAACGTCTGTAAGCATTGAATCGAAATCAAAGAAAGGAATAGGCATAGTAGAGATGATAGTTTTTGTCCATGTCATTCCACCATCAAGTGATTTCAAGAGGCCTAGATCAGTTCCAAGGTCACCGAAAGTGATGGCAACTGTAGACCCTTTTGCATCAATTGTATAGTTATCTGCTCCAAATCCATCATAGAAATTAGAGTCGATTTCGCTGATAAGAGTTCTAAGGATAGGGAATGTCTGACCTCCGTCTACTGAACGAGAGAAAAGGATCGGACCATCCTGACCATAAAGTGGAACTGGAGGATCTTGTACGCCTGTACCCTGCACGATAACATAAACTGTGTCACCTGAACTTGTGGCTTTTGCCCATGTATCATTGTTTGCAGTTGCTCCCAAAGCATTGATCTGTTGAGACCATGCACCTGTTCCTTTTGTCGGACGAGAATTTAAAAGCATACGACCCAATGTAGATGAGTGTGCCATAGTCATTTCTCTTCCCGAAGAAGTAGTCACAATGTTTGTGAAACCGGTACGGTAGGCACCTTCAGTTCTCGTTTGAGGATAGTCTCCGCCGGGACCATCCGGAGAGAAGAACCAGTGGCTGGAGTAAGGAGGTGTTGGTGGATTTGGGTCATAATAGTTATAACCGGTTCCGCGCTGCGGGAAATCAGTTGTCGCATTCGGGGAGAATGTCCATACAGCAGAGAATGATCCGTCAGAGTTACGTACTAAACGACTGCCATGAGAGTTGTTTGTTTGCAGATCGTAGTATGTGTAACCGATGATTTCCTCTTCCATGATTGTAGAAGCAATACGATTCTGTCTGGCACCTGATGGAGCAGCAGTTGTTCTTGCTTGTGAATTATTCAATGGAAGAAAATTGTCAAGACGCTCAGCACGTTTGTTCACCAGGAAACTATTCTGCTTCACTTTAGCAGGTATCTCAGCTGATTGGAAGCCTGCAGGAAGCCTCTTTTCAACCTGTGCACTTGCCGAAAATGCAATTCCGACAGTCAAGCAGGCTAGTAATATTTTTTTCATTTGCTTAATTTAATTTAGTTAGACAATAATATTTGGTTGGTTTTTCTTGAGACAAATTTAAGTAAAATTTGGCGATAACAAAGAATTCAATTGAGGTTTTTACTCTCAGAATCAGCCTTTTCTGTCATTTATTTGTAAGATTTTCAACACAGGTGAAAATCGGTCAGGAACAGGGTTGAAAAAGAACAATGATGTCTATCCTAATTTATCTTGTTGTAAATTGTACACAACTGAGCACCAACTGTTTCAGGGCTAAATTTATTCCTGCTTTGTTCCCGCAGTTTTTCAGGTGAGTAGTTTTGGTAATTTTCAGCCATGTATATTATTGCTGAGCACAATGCGGCGTCATCATTAATTGGAATCAACAAGCCATTGTCCTTATTAATGAATGATTCGGGTCCTCCGCATTTTGTTGCTACGACCGGTTTGCCGCAACTCAGTGCTTCTGCACATATCAACGAAAATGTTTCGAATCGACTGTTCATCAATAAAAAATCACAATTCCAAAGTGCCTTGTAAACTTCTTTGTTACTCTGCAAGCCTTCAAATTTTATATTTTCTTCTGTTAATTGCAGAGTAGAACAAAGATCCTTTAACATTTCGGCGTCTTTTCCATGTCCTATGATCTTCAAATAAATATTGGGCATGGATTTTTTTGCCTCAGCGAAGGCTCTTATTGTTCCACTAATATTTTTAATTTCATCTACCAAGTCGGCAACTAAGAGAATTTGAATCTTGTCGTTTCGGGTTAGTGATTCTGGAGGATCTTGTATTTCAATAATATTCGGAACAATATTTATCGGTTTGCTAAATCCAAGCTTTTCCATCGAACTTTTAAGAAAGTTTGAAACCGCGATCCGTTCATCTGCTTTTTTAAAGAAGTATTTTGAAAGGATCCTTATCAGACATAGTCTTTGTTCGAATTTGCCATTGGTGTATCCTGACCATTGTTCGCTAATCACTAAGGGTATCCCAAAACGCCGGCTAAGTCTATATGCAATTATGGCAGGACGTAAAAGTATGTATGCATGTACGGTTTCGGGTATACCATGATTTTTATGAATGATGGTGAAACTTTTATTCCATGCTCTTATGTAATGTATAGCATTTATCAGAGGTGAAAGAAAAGATCGACTCTTCCTGTAGTACATAATATATTCAGTAAGATCTCCTGATCGGACCATCTGCAATTCAAAGGCAGGTCTGCCTGCTTCATCATGTGCGTGTGAAGCATAGACAACTATTTCTTTGTACAGAGAGATGGCTCTTGCTTGTTTCTGAATAAATACTCCAAACTGTGGATCCTTGTCATAAGGATACCACTTTGTCAACATAAGGATATAGGGGCTGTTCTTCTTAGTCAAAATTATTGTTGTATGAATGCAAAATACCCAAAGCTTTTAGTACTAATGTATTTTTTTGTATTTAAGTCGGACGGAATTTCCAATCACCACCAAGTCTGAAAATGCCATTGACAGCGCAGCTATCATAGGGCTCAGGTAGCCTGCAGCCGCAATAGGTATGGTAAGTACATTGTAAAAGAATGCCCAGAATAAATTTTGCTTGATAGTTGTGTATGTTTTACGACCAATATTCATTGCCTTCAACAATATTCCAAGGTCATCCTGTTGCAGCAAAACTACCTGGGCACTTTGTATGGCAATTTGTGTGGAGTCGCCGAGTGAAATACCAATGCTTGCATTTGCCAAAGCAGGTGCATCATTAATTCCATCGCCAACCATAGCTGTCGGAGCTTTCTTGCTAAGCTCGGTGATAATTTTAAGTTTTTGAGCAGGCATTTGCTCTGCATGAACTTCTTCGATCCCGACTGCAGCAGCAACGCGTTCACATATATTTTTTCTGTCTCCGCTGATCATGATCACATGCAAGCCTTGCTGCTTCAAAGCTGAAATTGTTTTGGCAGTATCCTTTTTAATTTCATCTTCAAGATCGAGTGTCGCTATCAGTTTGTTGTTTTTTAGAATATAGATTGAATGTGAATCGTCTTTTATAAAATGCCGGACCATTCTAAATGATCCGACACTATAAAGATCTCCGTTCTCATCAGTAGCATTGATACCAATTCCTTTATCTTCTTTGATTTCTTTCCATCGGATTTTAGAACTTGTTTCTTTAACATTTTTAAGTTCACTGAGCAGTGATTGTGCAATAGGATGGGAAGAGTTTTGTTCAAGAGAATAAAGTCTGCTTTTTATTTCAGTTTCATCACCCTCAATGACAATGAATTTGTGAATCTTAAACCGGCCGGTTGTGAGTGTGCCCGTTTTATCAAATACAATAGTTTTCAAGGATGAAAAAAGTTCAAGTGTATGACCTCCTTTGATCAGTATACCTTGCTTTGCCGCTCTGCCCAAACCGACCATTACGGCAGTAGGTGTTGCAAGTCCCATAGCGCAAGGGCAGGAGACGACTAATACTGCAATTGCGTTCATCAAAGATTTTTGAATGGGAATAGAAAGTGCAAAAAAGCAGATAATAAAAGTCAAGAGGCTTATTGCTATTACAGCAGGCACAAAGATAGCGCTGATCTTATCTCCTAATTTTTGGATTTCAGGTTTGCTATGTTGTGCTGATTTTACAAGTTCGATTATCTGTGCAAGTGTAGTATCAGAACCAACTTTCAAAGCCTTCATTCGTATCGAACCGGATTCCAGGATCGTACTACCTGTTAAATTGTCATCTTTCTCTTTATGTACAGGTAAGCTCTCTCCGGAAATAAATGATTCATTGATCAGTGCACTTCCTTCAGTCACGCAACCGTCGACAGGAATTTTATCACCTGTGTTAACCAATAAGATGTCACCTACTTTTACTTCTGCAACATCAATAGAAAAAACCTCCTCCTTGCCATTAGTCGTTCTTACTAATTTAGCAGTGCTTGCCTGAAGTTTATTCAAGTCATGAATTGCAGTGGTAGTCTGCTTTACAGACCTTTGTTCAATTAAATTTCCTAAGAGTACAAGGGTAATTATTGTAGCGGCTGTTTCGAAGAACATGTAATTATGAACTTCGAAGGTATTGTGATATTTGACAAGCCCGACCACACTATAGATAAAAGCTGCAGTTGAACCAATAGTGATCAATACATCCATATTTAGAAAACCGGCCCGTATCGACTTGTAAGAACTTTTTCCAAAATGCCCCCATCCGATGAACATTACGGGAGTACATAAGATCAATTGAAAGTACGGGTCGTGGAGGAGGGGAAATGGCAAAATCATGTGCAATAAAAGCGGAACGCTAAATAATGCCGACCAGTAAAGTTTTCTTTTTGTTGAACTTGAGCCTTTGGTATGTTGATGCACATGTTCTGACGAAGCACTGCTTTCTTTTTGGTCAGATCTTGCAGTCACATTGTAACCAAGATCAGCAATTTTTTTGATGGCATTATCGGTTGATTGAGATGAAACAAGTTCAAAGCTCACCTCTCCACTGGCAAAGTTTACGTTCACATTTTGGAGTCCATCCTTCTTTAGCGATCTGGTGATTGTTTGTGCACAGTTAGCACAATCCATTCCTTCAACTTGAAGCAGGATCGTTCTTTCTTTTTCCATTATCACAAAGTTAGTTTATTGCTCAGAAAAGATCCGAATAATAGTTTATCGCAATCATTCAGATGCTTCCGATAAAAAAAAGCCTACTCGCTTTTGAGTAGGCTTTTGGGTGAAAGATGGGGCTCGAACCCACGACCTCTAGATCCACAATCTAGCGCTCTAACCGGCTGAGCTACAATCACCATGTTTCCGGTTTTATTGAATCGGGTTGCAAAAGTATTGATTTAATTCATTTTTACAAAGATTATAGATTGGATTATCACGTTAAATAGTACCTCGGTCTGATAGACAGATTCTAGGTTAAGCCATTGATTTGTAGAACAACAAGTGAAAAAAATAAATTGACGGTGAATATTTTGAAGAACTATTTCACGGGACTCTTCACATAATCATCCCAGCTTTGGGTTTTGTAGAAATCTTCTGCAAAGTAGCGAAGTATCGGCAAGAACTGTTCAGCAGTGAGATATCCCGGAACCGGGCTAATTAAATTTGATTCACCATCCAGATAAACCGAAGTGGGGTATGACATCTTTCCATTCATTAAAATTGCAGCTAATTCATTCGACTTATATTCGGGCTTATATTGAAAATATTGGTCCTTGAAAAAAATGCTATCCTTTGTCTCCGCATTAAATTTTACTGCATAATAATGCTCGTTGATATACGATGCAACTGCCGGATCTTCGAATGTCGTAGCATCCATCCGTTTGCACCAGCCACACCAATGGGTATACATGTCAACAAATATTTTTTTTGGCTTCGCATCATTGTTGGCAACAGCTTGTTCAAAGCTTAGCCAACGTATTCCTTTGGTTTCAGAATTTTCCTGTGCAGAAACGAAACCGGAAAGACTCATTGAGAGCAGAATTAAGGCGAGAGTTTTGGACATGTATTGTTGAGTTGAGAGAATGAATTATTAAGGTAATCTATTAAAATGAATTTTCCTTGAAAAATACTTACGGCCTAGTTTCGATCATTCATTTTATGCAGAACTGTCATTTCAAGCTGCTGAAAATGAGCTCCATGAGAGTCTATGAATTCATATTTCCACTTTATGCTTGCTGAACCTTTCTCTGCATGCTGAGTCATCTCAGAAATTGTCACTTTGCAGTGGATGCTTTGGTTTGCATAGATCGGTTTCAAAAAATTCCAATTGTGCACAGACAGACCACAAATCACGCTTGATCCGAATTTTGGGATCCAATGCTTAATATGAAAATGATGGAATGCTTGCTTCCCACTTGCTACAAGTCCTTTGAACAAGTGCTTTTTAGCTACCTCCCTGTTTGTATGGAATTCAAGTGGATCATTGGCCAGTGCAAAGTCGATTATATCTTGCTCCGAGAAAATTACAGTGCCGAAGTCATATCCGGCTCCGGCACTGAATGTTATTGACATAAGAATATTTTATTTTTCTATCTAAATGATCTACCAGATATCTGCACCAATTAATGAACTCCGTGCATCATCTTAACCAATTTCCTGTAAATTAATATCAGAATTGCAGCAGCCACACCACTCATGATAATAAAGATCATGAAAAATTCGTAGAGATTGGTGATCACAAATCCAAAGATTGAAGGGTAGTCAACCGGACCTTCAGCTAATTCCGCTGCATTGGGAGGAATCAAGGCGCTTAGAGTTCCCGCAAGTTTATTGGCGGCTGCATTCGCAAGAAACCATGTCCCCATCAACAATGAAGCAAAACGAACGGGAGCAAGTTTTGATACCATTGACAATCCGATCGGTGACAAACAAAGTTCACCCATCGTATGCAAGACATACAAACCAATTAACCACCACATTGAAATTTTTGTCGCAGCGTCAACACCGTTAACACCGAAAGTGATCACGACATATCCTAAACAAAGTAGTATTAATCCAATTGCCATCTTGAGTGGTGAAGAAGGCTCACGTTTCTTTTTACCCAAAGCCAACCATAATGTACTGAAAAGTGGTGCCAGAAGTATGATGCCTAAAGGGTTGATAGATTGAAACCAGGATGCTGGCATTTCCCAGCCGCCTATTGATCTGTCAGTTTGTTGATCGGCAAATAATGTCAGTGAAGCACCTGCTTGCTCGAAAGCACTCCAGAAGAATATGACGAAGAAGGCAAGAATGAAAATAACCCATATTCTGTCTTTTTCATCCTTTTTCAGTGAGCCGTCAGTAATGATCAGCGCAGGCACAGCAATAGCGGAAGCAAAAATCAGCGATCCGATTAAATCCTGGCCCATAAATTTATTAAACACATAAACCAGCGCCATGCCCATACCAAGTATCATGAAGAGCTTATTCATGTTGGTTTTCGGAGCTTCTGCCTTATTCTTTAACTTTTCTTCAGCTGTTGTATAATGTCCCGGTGGAAGTCCGACCGGCTCACCTGTCGGTCCAACGATATATTTGTTTTTTAACAACTCAAAAGTCACAACACTGATGATCATACCGACACCTGCAGCAAGAAATCCCCATTTGAAATCATGAATGTCACCAGTGTCACCAAGTCCACCACAAACAAGAGGAGAGAAGAAGGCACCTAAATTAATACCCATGTAAAATATTGTAAATGCACCATCAACACGTATGTCATCTTTTGTATAAAGTTGACCAACCATTGTAGAGATATTAGGTTTGAAAAAACCATTACCAATGATAAGCATAGTTAAACCTGCAAGCATCATCATATTCGATGACGCTGCTCCCAAATTACTGGCACTAAAAAACATCAGTATCTGTCCAATAGCCATCATTATCCCTCCAATAAAAATACTCCTGCGATTACCCCAATAGCGATCACTGATATAGCCTCCGATAAGCGGTGTCAGATATACTAAACCGGTATAACTACCATAAATATTCGATGCATCCTTACCACTGTAAAGCATGGCTTTGGTAAGGAATAATACGAAGATGGCTCGCATTCCGTAATAACTGAAGCGTTCCCACATCTCTGTGACAAACAGAACATATAGCCCTTTAGGATGGCCGGTCTTTACTGCTGGTGTATTCATAGAGTTTGATTTTTTGCAGCACGCAATGTAATAAAATTTTTATCCCTTAAATGATGGTAAAAAAAGCAGCCCGAGGCCTTTGAAAAACAATGAATTGATGTGATTTTCGTTCTTTTATATGAGAAAGATGGATTCTCAAGACTATATTTGCATCAATGAAAACAAAATACGCTCCGGTTCTTGTCATGCTGCTTTCTTTCATTTCATTGACGATCTCAGCACAGACATATCAGGTATT